>Ga0210409_10000100_pt1 | contig 195587 bp, 172 predicted proteins | sample IncBWH17MmetaG_FD_161649 | JGI IMG/M metagenome (GOLD analysis project Ga0210409, IMG submission 161649) | Forest soil microbial communities from Barre Woods Harvard Forest LTER site, Petersham, Massachusetts, United States - Inc-BW-H-17-M | ecosystem: Environmental > Terrestrial > Soil >... | reverse complement strand
GAGAGGGGGAGTGGGCCCATGGTGCCGATGAGGAAGGTGACAAGGGCGAAGATGGAGATCTCGACGAAGATCTGGCCGCCTGCGGGGGCTCCGAGGAGAGCGAGGCGGGTGAGGCGGGTACTCTCGATGTGGCGGAGCATGGAGCGGAGGCCGTAGTTGTGCTGGTGCTCGACGCTCCATACGGTTGCGGCTACGAATAAGGCGAGGTAGGCGCGGGAGATGGAGGTGGAGAGGCCAGAGCCAGTGAGGCCGAGAGCGGGGATTTGGATGGAGCCCCAGGAGTGGCCGTAGATGAGGAGCCAGTTGCCGAAGACGTTGATGAGGTTGGCGGTGACGAGAGCGACGGCGATGGGGCGGACGTGGTTGAAGGCCTGCAGGTAGCGGCGGAGGGTGAAGTAGAGGAAGAGGACCGGCGTCCCCCAGTTAAGGGCGCGGAGGAAGGATGTAGCGCCGAGGAGGACCTGATGGTCGATGGGCAGGCGCATCATCGCGATTGGCGCGAGGGCGATGAGGCCCATGAAGATGGCGGCGAGAATGGCGGCAAGGACGAGGCCATGGAGAAGCCAGCGGTTGGCTTCGTCGAATTTGCCTGCTCCGTGGGACTGGGAGAGGTAGGTGTCGAGGCTGAGAAGGATGCCGGCGATGCCGAAGCCGAGGGTGTTGTAGAGGACCTGGCCGAGGGCGGCTGCGGCGATGTTGATTGCCGGATTGGCCATGTGGCCGACCATGATGGTGTCGACGATGCCCATCGACATCCAACCGAGTTCGGCGAGGATGAGGGGAAGGGCGAGGGTGAGCATGGGTCGGATTTGTTGGCGAATGGACATCGGCTACCCCCCTCCCCCTATCTTTATTGCGCAAAGTATTCAAAGGAAAATACTTAGCGGCGTACTTCTTTGCAGCTTGTTGAGCCTACAAATAAGATTGCCCCGGTGGTTGGCCGGGGCGCTTTAATTTGCTTCGTACTTTTTATTATAGCTGGTTGGGTGAAACTCCTTCGCAATTGAAAGGTCTTGATTGGCGTGGGTTTTGTGGGTTTGGGGCTTGACAGGTATTTTCCACAGGCTGCGCTCAGAATGACGACAAAGGCCGAGGCAACTACAACTACAACCGCAGATCCTACGGGATGACAAACAAAAGTGACAGGCAACAACGACAACGGCAACGGCAAAAAGCAGGTCCCCTTCGGGGATGACAAGCTAGAAAAGCAGCTACAACTGCAGCTACGGCCTACAAAAACAAAGATGGGTGAAACGGTGGGCTGAGCCGCGACACGATAGCAGCAATGGCAGACGGACTGGCCGGGTTGGGGCATACTGTTTGTCTCGGGACCCTATTAAAAAACCAAAATTTGAAATCTGCATGGAGGGCGCTATGGCTGCACCTACTTCGCTGAAGCAGATCGATCTGTCTCCGCTGCCTGGTAAGAACTACTTCAACAGTGAGCGAGAGTGGAGGGAGGAGTTTATCTACTTCCTGATGACGGATCGTTTTCAGGATTCGACGGCGCGGGTGCCGGTGAGTGGGACGGGGCGGTCAGTTGGGGTGGCGGCGGGTGGGGATTTTTATGGTGGGACGATTCGGGGGGTGAGGAACAATCTTGCTTATATTGCCGGGTTGGGGTGTACGGCGATTTGGTTGTCGCCGGTGCTGGAGGCGAACTCGTATCACGGGTATGACATCAACAACTATCTGGATATCGATCCGCACTTTGGGACGAAGCAGGACCTGGTGGATCTGGTGGCGGCGGCGCATAGCTTTACGAAGAATGGGGAGCCTTGGCCGATGCGGATCATTATGGATGTGGTGATCAATCACTCGGGGGATAACTGGGGGTATCCGGGTGGGTTTCCGTATTACTACTCGGGTGGGCAGCAGTTTCCGTTTGGCGACTGGCATCGGACTGATCGACCGTTGCCGGTGGAGTTGCGGAATCCGGATTACTACCATCGGCGCGGAGAGATGGCGAACTACGATACTTCGCCTGAGAATCAGCTGGGTGATATGAGCAGCCTGAAGGACTATGAGAACGATGATGACGCAATTGGATCAGCGGTGATCAATGCGTTGATTATGGTGTTCTGCTACTGGATTCGCGAGGCGGATGTGGATGGGTTTCGCGTGGACGCGGTGAAGCATATGGGGCCGGTGGCTTGCTCGCGGTTCTGCTCGAATGTGCGGGAGTATGCGTATGCGCTGGGTAAGCGGGGGTTCTTTTTGTTTGGCGAGGTGGCTTCGCCTACGGATGATCTCTACAACAGCTACATAGGGCCGAATACGTCGGTGCAGGTTGGCAATGAGACGGTGTTCTTCGGGCTGAATTCAGTGCTGGATTTTCGGTTGGCTGAAGGGATTTATGGCGATGCGAATAATGCTCCGCTGCCTACGATTCTAAAGGGACAGAATGGGCCGCAGGGATTGTTCAACCGGCTGGACGGTCAGCTGAATCGGGCGTTGAATCGTGGCGAGTTGGGGCGGTATCTGGTGACGTTTGTCGATAATCATGACTCGTTCTGGCAGCCGACGGGACGGTATGCGAATGGAGCGACCGATGCTCAGGTGATCGGCGCGATCGGGTTTGTGCTGTGTGTGCTGGGGACGCCTTGTATCTACTACGGGACAGAGCAGGGGTTTAGTGGAAGCGGTGGAGATACGCAGATGCGGGAGGCTATGTTCGATAAGACAAATACGACGAGCCTGCTGAATACGAACTGCGCGATCTACCGGGAGATTGCGAAGATCGCTGCTGTGATGCGGGACAATGAGCCGCTGCGGTTTGGGCGGATGTACTACAGGGAGATCTCGGGCGATGGTGTGAGTTTTGGCTTGCCGTTTGGGAGTGAGTACACGCTGGCGCTTTCGCGGATGCTATATAGCGTTGAGGTTCTAGTGGCTTATAACGTCTCGAGTGCGGCGCGGCAGGATCGCGTGATTGTCGATGCTACGTTGCACCCGGCGGGCTCGACAATGACGTATCTGTATGGCGGGAGTGGGACGGTGACGGTGCAGAAGGTCGCGAGTGGAGCTTGCTTTGTTACGCTGCCACTCGCGGGGTATCAATTTATTGTGTTGGGGTGAGGGTTACTTATTGAAATAGGTGGAGGGACGGATGCCGTATGGTTCGCTCCTTGAAAGGAGAGCACCAGCCGGGGTATTCGGCGCTTACTTCTTCGAACTGCCTGATCTCGTCGTCATTCGTCGGTGTTGGATGAAGCGATCTCCCTGGGGCGGGTTTCGGAGTGGAAGAAGTTGGCCTGGGCTTCGATGGGGGCGGTTTTTTGTGTGAGGGCGGCCATCTGGGCCTGGGACAGGGGGTTGAACTCACGGGCGATCTGCACGTTTTCTTCGAGCTGCGCGATGTCGTCGCAGCCGATGATAACGGTGCTGACGGGAAGCGAGAGAACGTAACGCATGGCCTCGCGTATGGTCAGCGTTCCGGGGCGAGTGGCTACCCCCTCCCAGGAGCGCCGCTGCACTTCGACGGGTGGCGGAGTCCAACTGGAGAGAATACGGCCGCGCGAGGCGATCTTCATGCCGAAGATGCCCATCTCCTTTTCGACAGCGGCGGGGAGGAGCTTTGCGGTGAAGCTGTGGGGGCTGAGGGAGTCGGCTGCGCTGAGGGCCAGGAGGACAGCGTCGAACGGATGGCGGTTGATGAGGTCGATGATGGGTTCGGGGTGGTAGTGGGCGGCAACACCAAGATTGCGGACGACCTTCTGGTCCTGCATCTGGGTGAAGGCTTCCATGGCGCCGCCCTTGGCGAAGACGGCGTCGACCTCCTCGGGAATGCCGATGTTGTGGAGCAACCAGAGATCGAGGTGGTCGGTCTTCATCAGCTTGAGAGACTGTTCGATATCACGGAGAGCGGCGTCGCGGGTACGCTCCCTGGATTTGGTGACGAGGTAGACTTCGTTGCGGCGGTGTTCCATGACGCGCCCTATGTATTGCTCGCTCCAGCGCTCGGGGAACCCGTATCTGGCGGCGGTATCGATGAAGTTGACGCCGAGGTCGAGGGCTCGCTCGATGAGGGGGACTGCCTTATCGAAGTTGTTGGGTTTTTCGAGCGCGCTCTGGCCGCCAAGAGAGAAGAGGCCAACTTTGAAGCCGGTCTTTCCGAAGTTGCGCGTGGGCATAGAGGTCTGCGTCTTCTGATTGAAGGGCAGGGCAGGAAGCTGGTTCTGCGCGGCCTGAGCCTTGTGGGGAAGAAGGCCTGCGGCGGCGAGGGCGCCTCCGGCCTTGAGGAATTGGCGGCGGTCGGAGAAGGAGGGGGGCTGCTTCATCGATACCTCTCAGAGAGATGAGGATGGGCCCGCGCTGATTTTACTCCTGGTGGGATAGACAACTGCAAAAGCGAGAACAGGCAACTTCAAAAGCGAAATACAGGGATTCTTCGCTCCGCTCAGAATGACGACGCAGGCAACGGCAAAAACAACTGCAAAAACAAAGACAGAAGCAGATCCCTACGGGATGACAAGCAAAAGGACAAGCAAAAGCAACAACAACGGCAACGAGAGATCCGGCGGTTCGTTCTACTGCGGGGTGATGATGCCTCCTACGGGGAGGCTGGTGGGGAGTTTGGGGGTTCCGCGGCGGCGGAGGTGCATGGCTTCGGCGACCATGTCGGTGTACTTGAGGCCGGCGCCGGTGTTGAAGAGGACTACTTTGTCGGTGGGCTTGAGTTCGCCTGACGCGATGAGCTGGTCGTAGGCTGCGGTGGCGGCGGCTCCCTCGGGGGAGAGGAAGATGCCTTCGTGCTTTGCCCAGTCGAGGATGCTGGTGAGGATGGCTTCGTCGGGCGAGGAGATGGCTTTGCCGCCGGATTGCGCGAGGATGTCGAGGATGATGTAGTCGCCGTAGGGCTTGGGGACGCGGAGGCCAGCTGCGAAGGTGGCGGCGTTCTGGAAGAAGTCGCTCGCGGGTTTGTGCTGGGCGAAGGCCGTGGTGATGGGGGCGCAGCCTGCGGCTTGCAGGGCGTACATCTTTGGGCGCTTGCCGGTCACCCAGCCGAGGGCTTCCATCTCTTCGAAGGCCTTCCACATGCCGATGAGGCCTACACCGCCGCCGGTGGGGTAGAAGACGGCGTCGGGGTAGGTCCAGCCTAGCTGCTCGACCAGTTCGTAGCCCATGGTCTTTTTGCCTTCGACGCGGAAGGGCTCTTTGAGGGTGGAGATATCGAACCAGATTTGCTCAGGTGGGGTGTTGGCTTCGCGCTGGGCCTTGATGTTTTCACCTACGAGGCGGGCGCAGTCGGAGATGAGACCGTCGACCATGGTGACGTCGGCACCGTAAATGACGCCTTCGAGGTAGTTGGCGAAGGGGACGTCCTGCGGCATGAAGATGTGGGCGGCGATGCCGGCGGCGGCGGCATAGGCGGCGAGTGCTCCGGCGGCGTTGCCTGCGCTGGGGACGGCGAGGTGCTGGAGGCCGTAGTGCTTGGCCATGGTGACGGCGAGGCCGAGGCCACGGGCCTTGAAGGTGCCAGTGGGGTTGGCGCCCTCTTCCTTGATGTAGAGGCCAGGGTAGCGCTTGCTGTGGAGCATGGGCGTCCAGCCTTCGCCGAGGGTGACGGGGGTGACGTCGGGGAGGACGCTGGAGTAGCGCCACATGCCCAGGCTTGCGGGTGAGACTGCGGCGTTTGCGGCTATGTCTTCGCGCTTCGCGGTCTGCTTGAGCTTGTCCATGTCGTAGCGGACATAGAGGGAGCCTGCGCAGAGGGGGCATAGGGTCTGCGGGGTGTCGGCGGAGACGTGGTGGTGGCAGCGGGAGCACTCAAGATAAGCAATGGAAGGCATCGCTTCCATCGTACTAAAGAGCTTTGCGCTGTGAGTTATGGTCGCTAATGGCGCTGGAGCCAGCGGCGGGCGGAGAACTCGGTGGCGATGCTGGCGGCCAACAGGATGAGGCTGATGGCGAAGGCGCTGATGACCCAGCCTAGTTCCATACGGCCCTTGAGCATGAACCTGTCGAGCAGGGCCAGGACGAGGACCAGAACCGCTGCCTCGGCGAAAAAAGAGGAGCAGCGATGCGCTGAGATGGCGATCAGGTCAATGATGGCTGAGGATCGCCTTTGCGGAGCGCTTCCCCCGCCTGAGGGTACGAGGACCAGACGGGCTGGGTTGTTTGTTGTCTGGATGGAGCCGGGGGGAGCTAGTGGTGAGGCATTTGCTGCATTCAAAACATTTTTGTGAAACATAAACAAGCCTTTGTGGTGCCTGTAATGAGTCTGCCCGGTGGCGAGGACGAAGTCTAGTGAATTTCCGGTAAACCATTGATAATGATGCATTTATGGATATTTATGCACTTAGGATGAGAGAATATACGCATGAGCCGGATGCAGATGCGAATGCTTGCTGTGGATATGGATGGGACGCTGCTGGGGCCGGATGGGGTGGTAAGTGCGCGGAATCTGGCGGCGCTAAAGGCAGCGGAGGCGGCGGGGGTTGAGGTAGTGGTGGCGACCGGGCGGCGGCATTGCTATGCGATGCGGCAGATGCGTGGGCTGGGGCTGGGTGAGGAGAATGCTCTGATCAGCTCGAATGGGACGGTGGTGCGGACGATTGGGACGAGGCTGATTGAGCGGACGCTGTTGCCGAAGGAGACGGCGCGGTGGCTTTGTGCGCATGTGGAGGAGTTTCGGAACTCGCTGGTGATGACGTTCGATAAGGTGGGGCCGGATGGAGATGATGCTCGGGGGGCGCTGGTGGTGGAGCAGATGGATGACCTGACGGCGAGTATCGGCAAGTGGATGAAGGCGAATGAGCCTTATATTGCGCATGTGGTTCCGATTGAGAAGGCGCTGGCGGAAGATGATCCGATCCAGATGATGGTGTGTGGGACGGTTGAGAGGATGCGGCGGGCGGAAGCTCGGCTGCTGGAGCATCCGGGGATTTCGGCTGTGGGGGTTGGGCCGCAGGAACGGGCGCACGGAACGGAGGTTGCGTTGCACCGGACGGAGTATGCTGAGCGCGATTTGAGCATTGTCGATATTTTGCCAGCGGGGTGCAGCAAGGGCGCGGCCCTGCTGCGGCTGGCGGAGCAGCGTGGCGTGAAAGCCGCGGAGATTGTGGCGATTGGGGACAACTGGAACGACGTGTCGATGCTGGAGGTTGCGGGGTGGGCGGTGTTGATGGCGAATGCTCCGGAGGATTTGAAGACGATTGCGACGGAGCGTGGGTGGGTCCAGGGCAAGCGGCACGATGAAGATGGGGTGGCTATCGCGGTAGAGGCAGCGCTGGCTGAGGGACTGCCGGAGCCTTCCTACCCAATTATGGGAGTGCTTTGAACGAGTGGCAGTGGTAGGCTTTTGAGAGTGACTATGCGATTTAGTGCGGTTCGCGTGGGGTTGATGGTACTGGCGGTGTGTCCGCTGGGACGAGCGGCGGAGCATGTCACACGGAAGAACGGGTTTGACGTTGACTGCGTGTGGCACGAGGTTGTAGGCGACAAGGTTCGACTTTATTTTTCTGCGAAGAATGCTGAGGCTAATTTTCTCGAGGTTGCGGCTGACTCGGTGGTACGGGTGGAAGAGGTTACCGATGTTCCCGTGATTGCGGATGTTGCGCAGCCAGCAGTCGCGGTGAAGATGCCGACTGCAGAGCTGACGAAGGCCGAGATGAAAGAGATGCTGGCACATGCTGGCGATGCGCACAATATCGATGCGGATCTTCTGGCGAGTGTGGTGCGGGCAGAGAGCGGCGGTCAGGTGAAGGCGGTTTCGCGGACGGGCGCGAAGGGCTTGATGCAGTTGATGCCCGGGACTGCGAATGAGATGGGTGTAGAGGATGCGTTTCGTCCGGAGCAGAATATTGCGGGCGGAACGGCTTATCTGGACGCGTTGTTGACGCGGTATCACGATAATGTTGCGCTGGCGCTAGCGGCTTATAACGCGGGGCCGGGGGCGGTGGATAAGTATCATGGGGTTCCGCCTTATCGGGAGACTCAAGCGTATGTGGCACGGGTGATTCGCGAGTTCAACCGGCGGAAGCAGATGGCTTTAGTGGCTCGAGCACAATAACAATAAAAGACGCGCACGACGAATAGCACGGAGAGCGATGACTAAGCGGAATGCGGTTTTGTGGCTTGTCGTAGTTGCGGCGCTGGTGGCGGTTGTTGTGGTGTTTCGCAACAAGGTGCAGTTTGACTGGGCGATGTTTATGCGGCAACTGCGATTTGTGAGCCTTGGGCATGTGGTTGCTGGAATTCTGCTGATCTATCTGGCTTTCGTTGTGCGGGCGGCGCGGTGGAGTGTGTTTCTGGCGCCGACGAAGAAGGTGTCGGCGATATCGTTGATCGGATCGCAATACATCGGGTTTGCGGCGGTCGCTTTGTTTGGGCGATTGGCGGATTTGACGCGACCTTATCTGGTGGCTCGGCGGGTGGGGCTTTCGCTTAGCTCGCAGATTGCGGTGTATACGATTGAGCGGATGTTTGATTTGGGTGCGGCGGCGATTATCTTTTCGAGCGCGCTTGCGTTTACGCCGAAGGACCTTCCGCATCATGAGATTTTTGTGCGGGCTGGGGTGGTGAGCCTGGCGGTTACGCTGGCGATTGCGGTGTTCGCTGGAGTGGTGCGGGTGGCGGGTGGAGCGGTGGCGAAGTTTACGCGTGCCGTGCTGCAGCCGCTATCGAAGCCGTTGGCGGAGAGCATTGCGACGAAGATTATTGGGTTTCGCGATGGCTTGAATGTGATCGCATCGAAGCGGGATTTTGTACTGGCCGTGGTGCTGTCTCTATCTATGTGGGGGATGATCGGTGGGGCGTACCAGCAGGCGCTGCACTCGTTTACGAATACGCCAGAGTTGGCGACGCTGTCGTTTTCGAGGACGATGCTGCTGATGGCGGCGAGTATTGGCGGGTCGTTGATTCAGCTGCCGATTATTGGATGGTTTACGCAGATTGCTGTCTCGGCTGCGGCGATGCATGCGTTTTATGGTGCTCCGATTGAGGCCGCTACGGCTTGTGCGGCTGTGCTGCTGCTGGTGACATGGCTGTGCGTGATTCCGCCGGGGCTGATCTATGCGCGGGTTGAGCATGTGAGCCTGAAGAAGGTTGCGGCGGAGAGCGAAGCCGCGGGGAAAGAGACTGAGATTCCCGTGGGTGAAGCCGACCACGGATGAGCGTGGATTGACGCGGATCAAAAGCAAATCCGGATTCAAAAAGCAAAAAGACGGATGGGTGTTTTTCTACTTTCGCTTTAATCCGTGTTTATCCGCGCTGATCCGTGGTCGGTCTTATTGGTGGTTGCGCTGCTAGAATCGAATTATTCCAATGAAGTGTCCCTACTGTGGTTTTGCCCAGGATCGAGTTGTTGATTCACGTGAGAGTAAAGAGGCGGATTCGATTCGCCGGCGACGTGAGTGTGAAGGTTGCAACAAGCGATTCACGACTTATGAGCGGATCGACGAGATTCCTTACATGGTGGTGAAGAAGGATGGGCGCCGGGAGAAGTTTGACCGGCAGAAGGTTCTGAGCGGTCTGTTGCATGCCTGCGAGAAGCGGCCAGTGGCTGCGGTGAAGCTGGAACAGATTGTGGATGAGACAGAGGCCTATGTCGTGGATTCGCCTGAGCGCGAACGCTCGACCAGCGAAGTGGGCGAGTTGATTATGTCGCGGTTGAAGGACATCGACACGGTTGCTTATATCCGGTTTGCGAGTGTGTATCGAGACTTCAAAGATGTGCGCGAGTTCAAGCAGGAGCTCGAAGAGTTATTGAGCGGGAAAGACCCTAAGAAAAGGCGGTAGTGAAAGACAGGATGGCGATGACGACGAAGCGGACACACAAGATTACGTTGATTCCGGGCGATGGTATTGGACCGGAGGTTTCTGGTGCGGTAGTGAACATTCTGGAGACGGCTGGGGCGGCTACCGGGGTGGGGTTTGAGTGGCACCGGTATGCGGCAGGCGCGGAGGCCTTCGAGCAGACGCGGGAGTACATTCCGAAGGCGCTGTATGAGTCGATTGAGCAGAATCGCGTTGCGCTGAAAGGGCCGGTGACGACTCCGATTGGAGGTGGGTTTGCTTCGATCAACGTTACGCTGCGCAAGAAGTTTGAATTGTTTGCGAACTTTCGGCCGGTAAAGAGCCTTCCGGGATTGAAGACGAAGTATCCCGATATCGATTTGATTATTGTGCGCGAGAACATGGAAGACCTCTACGCGGGGCTGGAGCATGAGGTAGTCCCCGGCGTGGTGCAGGCGCTCAAGATTATTACCGATAAGGGCTCGTCGCGGATTGCGCAGTTTGCGTTTGACTATGCGCGGAAGCACGGGCGTAAGAAGGTTCATGCGATCCACAAGGCGAACATCATGAAGCTGTCGGATGGGCTGTTTCTGCGTTGCTGCCGACGGGTTGCCGAGGGGTTCCCGGAGGTGACGTATGCCGAACACATTGTGGACAACACCTGCATGCAGCTGGTGCTGAACCCATACCAGTACGACATTCTGCTTACGGAGAATCTGTACGGCGATATTCTGAGCGATCTTTGCAGTGCGTTTGTGGGCGGGCTTGGGCTGGTTCCGGGCGCCAACCTGGGGACGGAGTGCGCGATCTTCGAGGCGGTGCATGGGTCAGCTCCGGATATTGCAGGAAAAGATATGGCAAATCCGACGGCTCTGTTGCAAAGCGCGGTGCTGATGTTGCATCACATCAACGAACCAGAAACGGCGGAGCGAGTTCAGAACGGCGTGGAGCAGGTGTATCGCGAGGGCAAGGTGCTGACGAAGGATGTCGGCGGCGCGAGCGGAACCAAGGAGTTTGCAGAGGCTGTGCTGAAGGCGATGGAGTCGCCTGTTGCTGTATCGGTGTAGATGGGCTTGTTGCGATAGCTTACGAAAGAACGGTGTGTTGATGAAGCGAATGTCGGGTTGGCTGGTGACTGGTGTACTGGCAGGCAGTGCGTTGGTTGGTCTGGTGGGGTGCAAGCCGAGTGAGGCGGTTCGCCAAGGACAGCTGATTGGCAAAGGGACGAAGGAGAAGGCTGCGGTCCCTGCTTCGACTACTGCGCTGGATCCGGCGACGCTCGGCTCTGTGAGCGGGACGATTCACTTTTCGGGGAAACCTCCGGCGCGGGTGAAGATCGACATGAGCATGGACCCGGTGTGCTCGATTACTGGTGGCGATAACTACTCCGAGCAGTTCGTGGTTCACGACGGCAAGCTGGCCAATGTATATGTGTATGTGAAGGATGGTCCGCCCGCGGCGATGAATGCTCCTATCCAGAGAACCGACGCTGTGGTGATGGACCAGGTGGGCTGCCGGTATACTCCGCATGTGATTGCGGTGACGCGCGGGGCAGCGGTTGAGTTCAGGACTTCAGACGCTACGATGCATAACATCCACACGATGCCTACGGTGGTCGGCAATGAAACGGTGGATGTATCGCAAGGGGCCAAGGGCGCTCCGGTGCAGAAGGTATTCAAGGAATCGGAGGTTATGATTCCGGTGCGGTGTAATAACCATCCGTGGATGAATGCCTTCATCAATGTGGCGCCCACGCCGTTCTGGGCGGTATCGGATGCGAATGGGCACTTTGAGATTAAAGGATTGCCGGCAGGAACCTATACGCTGGCCGTAGTGCATGAGAAGATGGGCGAGCAGACGACGAAGGTGACAGTTGCACCGAAGGAAGCGGAGAAGGCGGACTTTACCTATTCGATGAAATAAAAGGAGGAATGGGATGACGATTCTGGCCGCGGTCGCAGCAGGCGCTACGATGCTTCAGCAGGTTGCAGAACGGGAGCTGACTCTTTCGCTCGTAGTTCATCGGCTTCCCTTCTGGTTCCTGGTCTTCGCGCTGTTTCTGCCGCGGGTTGCGCTGGCTGTGGCATGGTTGCAAGGTGTTCTGCTGCCGTTTCATCTGCATGGCTTTCTTCCCTTGGTGGTCGGCATCGTGCTGCCTCGTGTACTGGTGCTGTACCTGATCTATCTGGATCAGGGATTCACGCTGTGGTTCATCATCCACCTGGTGGTGGCGGTGGCGGTCTGGTGTGGCGGGGGGACCCAGATTTCGCGGAGACGGCGGAGCGATGTCGTGGTGTAGGAGAAGACCTAATACCGATCGGCACCGCTGACACCGATTTAAAAGCCATACTTGTCACCACTTTGTTAGCAAAATGGACGTGTTTGCAGCTTTCATTGGGGGCGACGGTGACGTTCTGGGATAGACCGCGTTATCCTTGAAGGCATGGAACGGCGCAAGGTTGGAATTCTTGGCGCGACCGGCATGGTCGGGCAGCGATTTATTCAGTTATTGAGCAATCATCCGTGGTTTGAGATTGCGTGGCTGGCGGCGAGCGATCGCAGCGCCGGCAAGACGTACGGCGAGGCGTGCCGTTGGAAGCTGGATACGCCGCTGCCGAAGAAGATTGCGGCCATGACGGTGCAGCCGAATACTCCCGAGGGCTGCGATGGCGAGTTGCCGAAGATTATCTTTGCTGCGCTCGATGCCGATATTGCGCGTGAGCTGGAGCCGAAATTTGCGGCGGCCGGGTGTGCGGTGATCTCGAATTCGAGCGCGTTCCGTATGGTTGAGGATGTGCCTCTGGTTGTGCCTGAGGTTAATGCTGACCATCTGGACTTGATCGAGTCGCAGAGCTGGCGGAAGGCGAATGGAGGCAAGGGCGGCTATATCGTCACGAACCCGAACTGCAGCGCGATCGGGCTGGTGCTTGCCCTGAAGCCGCTGGAAGAGCGATTCGGGATTGAGAGCATGTTCGTCAGCACGATGCAGGCGGTGAGCGGCGCGGGATATCCTGGCGTGGCTTCGCTGGATATTCTGGGCAACGTGGTTCCGTACATCAAGAACGAAGAAGAGAAGATGCAGGAAGAGGTCGGCAAGCTGCTGGGCCGATTCACTGGCAGCAAAATCGAGATGCTGGATGCCAAGGTGAGCGCGCACTGCAACCGCGTGCCTGTTGAAGATGGGCATACCGAATGTGTCAGCATCAAGTTCAAAAAGAAGGCGACGCGCGAGGAGATTCTGGCGGCCTGGAGTGAGTTTGCTCCGCTGCGGCACTTTGTGCAGGATAAGCATCTGCCGACAGCTCCGGAGCAGCCGGTGGAGTTTGATGAGGCAGTGGATCGTCCGCAGCCTCGGCTGGACAGGATGCGCGGCAACGGCATGGCCGCAACGGTTGGCAGACTGCGGGAGTGCACGCTGCTGGACTGGAAGTTTGTGGTGCTGTCGCACAATACGATTCGCGGCGCGGCTGGCGCGGCGGTGTTGAATGCAGAGTGCCTGGCGCTGTTGGGCAAGCTGGATAAGTTGAGTGTGGCCGCAGTTGCGCAGCCGGTGGCGGTGACTGCTTGAGTACAGCGCGAGAACAACTGGTAGTGATGAAGTTTGGCGGCACTTCGGTTGAAGATGCCAAGGCAATTGCTCGTACTGCGGCGATCGTTGCAGGGCGCAGAGACCGAGGCCTGGAGACGGTTGTTGTCGTCTCGGCGATGTCGAAGGTTACCGATCAGCTGCTGGCTGCGGCGAGTGCGGCCGGGCGCGATGACCGGGCCGGGTCGCTGGCACTGAGTTCAAGGCTGCGGCATCGGCACATCGATACGGCGGCGGAGTTGCTGGATGCCGATCGGTTCGCGAAGCTACAGCCGGTGTTACACAACGAGTTCGATGCGCTGGACGATCTGCTGCGCGGTATTGCGGCCGTCGGTGAATTGACACCACGAACGAACGATCTGGTGGTGAGCTTTGGTGAGAGGCTTTCGAGCAGGATCGTGGCAGAGGCGTTCGATCAGCGTGGCCTGAATGGAGCGCACGTCGATGCTCGCACATGCGTAATTACAGACAGTAATTACGGCAAGGCTGCGCCGATTGAGAGCGAGATTGAGAAGAGACTGACCGAGCTTGTGCTGCCGTTGATCATTGAGGGAAAGACTCCGGTGATGGGCGGCTTTATCGGGTCGAACATTGAAGGAATAACGACGACGCTGGGGCGTGGCGGAAGCGACTATACCGCGGCGCTGGTAGGCGGCGGCCTTCATGCCGGAGCGATTGAGATTTGGACCGACGTCAACGGCATTATGACGACCGATCCGCGCATCTGCCCGGACGCTCTGCGAGTGAAGACGATCAGCTTTGAAGAGGCGGCTGAACTCGCTTACTTCGGAGCGAAGGTGTTGCACCCGGCGACGATTCTGCCTGCAGTGCAGAAAAGCATTCCGGTGTGGGTGCTGAACTCGCGCAATGCGGAGAACGAAGGCACAAAAATTACAGCGATGGCTGCCAAGTGTGCGAGCCCGTTCAAGAGCATTGCGGCGAAGAAACGGTTGACGATCATCGATATCGTTGCGAGCCGGATGCTGATGTCGCATGGATACCTGAAGGCGGTCTTTGATGTCTTCGACAAATACAAGTGCGCGATCGATATGGTTTCGACGAGCGAAGTGAGCATATCGCTCTCGGTGGACTCGAATGAGCGGCTGCCGGAGATATGTTCGGAGTTGGCGAAGATTGCGGATGTGAAGATGGAAGGCCACAAGGCGCTGGTGTGCCTCGTGGGTGAGGACATTCGCGGACATAACGGAATCGCAGGGCGGGTATTCAGCGCGGTGAGCCATGTGAATCTGCGGATGATCTCGCAGGGCGCAAGCGAGATCAATATGAGCTTCATGATCGATGAGGAAGATGTAGAAGAGGCGGTGCGGAGTCTGCATCGTGAGTTCTTCACCGATCCGGATGCAACTGTGTTTGATGTTGAGGCACGGGTACAGGTAGCGAGCAAGGCTTAGGAAGGAAGACGATGCGGGTACTGGTGCTGGGACAGGGCAAGACGGGCAAACTGGTGGCAGAGGTCGCGGCTGAACGCGGACATGGGGTCCATGTGCTCGATGCCAAAGAGAATGCAAATGCATCGGCGCTGACACCGCCGTTTGTGGCTGGCTTCGATGTCGTGATCGACTTTACGACGCCCGATGCAGTGGTGCAGAACATGCGCGCCTGCCTTGCTACGGGCGCCAAGATGGTCGTGGGCACGACAGGGTGGTATGACAGGCTGGATAAGGCTCGTGAGCTTGTGGAGCGTAAACAGGCGGGCTTGCTGTACGGTACAAATTTTTCGATTGGCGTCCAGGTGATGCTGCAGTTGGCGGCGAAGATGGGCGAGCTGTTGAAGAATGCGGGATACCAGTTCTCTATTGAAGAGACGCACCATACGACTAAGCTTGATTCGCCTTCGGGGACTGCGCTCACTCTCGCGGAGGCTGTGAAGAAAAGCACCGGCCTGAAAGAAATTCCAGTGAAGGCACACCGTGTCGGCGATGCAGCAGGATTGCACGTTCTGATTGCCAAGGGTGACGCCGACAAGCTGGTGTTGACGCATGATGCACATTCGCGACGCGGGTTTGCAGAGGGTGCGGTGCGAGCGGCGGAGTGGCTCTCGACACGGACGGGCTGCTACGACTTTCAGGATGTTTATACGCAGATTTAATTGCGTTTCATTGTTGAAGAGAAGGTATAGATATGAGCGTTGCGGAAGCGGTAGTGGCTACGAGGTTTGCAGACCTGACGTTTGAAGAGAAGCTGGACCGGTTGGCCGAGGTCGCCGTAAAGGTTGGCCTGGGACTGCGTGCGGGACAGGAGCTGATCATGTCGGCTCCCATGGATGCGCTGCCGCTGGTTCGACGGATTACCGAACATGCTTACAAAGCGGGTGCGTTGCTGGTGACGACTTTCTATTCTGATGATCCGAGCGTGCTGGCGCGGTATGAGTATGGCTCGGATGCGAGCTTCGACTTTGCGCCGACGTGGCTGCAGGATGGGATTGCCGCTGGATTCAAGAGCGGCGCGGCGAGGCTTGCGATTGCCGGTGCGAATCCGGCGTTGCTGGCTAAGCAAGATCCGGCGAAGGTATCACGGGCGAATGTGGCGATGTCGAAGGCGAGCAAGCCGGCGATGGAGTTGATTACAAGGCATGAGATCAACTGGACGATTGTGGCCTGTGCTACGCCGGAGTGGGCGAAGCTGGTGTTTCCCGATGAGCCAGTGAATATCGCAGTGGCGAAGCTTTGGGAGGCGATCTTTGCGTCGTCGCGGGTGAATGTGGACGATCCCGTTGCGGAGTGGAAGCAGCATGGCGAACGGTTGAAGAAGCGCGTGGACTTTCTGAATGCGAAGCGCTACTCGGCGCTGCACTTCAAGAGTCCGGTGACGGATCTGACGGTCGGACTGGCGGACGATCATCTGTGGGCCGGAGGCGGGACGACGGCGGGAAATGGCGTCTACTGCCAGCCGAATATTCCTACCGAAGAGTGCTTTACTACGCCGCATAAGGCCCGCGTCAATGGAACGGTGAAGGCTACGAAGCCGCTGTCGCATCAGGGCACGCTGATCGAAAACATCGCCGTACGGTTTGAAAATGGGAAGATCGTCGAAGCAAAGGCTACGGCGGGCGAGGATGTGCTGAATCGACTGATCAGCACGGACGATGGAGCGCGGCGGCTGGGTGAGGTGGCGCTGGTTCCGCATGGGTCGCCGATTGCGCAGAGCGGAGTGCTGTTCTGGAATACGCTGTTTGATGAGAATGCGGCAAGCCATATTGCGCTGGGACAGGCTTACTCGACGTGCCTTATTGGCGGCGAGAGGATGGACGCTGCGCAGCTTGCGGCGTTGGGCGCGAATGAGAGCCTGATCCACGTGGACTGGATGATTGGATCGGGCGATATGGATGTGGATGGCATCGCCGCAGATGGAACGGCGGAACCATTGATGCGCACAGGCGAGTGGGTCTAGCTTCTCTTCTTCAACTGATTGGACGATGCCCGGTGGTTTGATCTCGATCACCGGGCATTGCTGTTTTTGTGGATGCGGAGCTATTTCAAACTAGGACCATAGAGCACTACTTATGCCGCAAATTACATCCTTCGATAATCACGCGGCTTTGTGCGATCTAAGTTTATAAAAACATTGAATTTATCCCGATTTTCCAATGGGATTTACGATTTTCGTTGCGGAACAGAAAATCGCTGTACATTGAAACTGAGTTTGATGCAGATGCGTCTGCATCAATGTTTCCCGAAAAGTAATTCCTGCAGGCGATGTTGCGCTGCAGGAATATGTATCAGGTCCGCAGTCGGTATCGTCCTTCTGTCGTTGCGTTGTTGCACTTCTACACCTAATCGAAGTCGAGGAGAACCTAACATGAATTCCCCTATCCACACAGGCGTTTCGCGCAGGTCATTTATGCGCATCCTAGGCGCGGCCTCGGCAGCAGCCACAACGTTTCCAGCATTAGCAGCGGTGCAGAATGCTCCGGCTGCAGCGCCGCGGGGTGGGCGTCGCGGCATGTCGGATATGGGCGAGATGCAACAGCTTCCGCCTGATACGGTCATCATCAGCTCGAACGAAAACCCTCTGGGGCCGGCGCAGTCTGCGCTGACGGCAATATGTACTACCGCCGCGTTGGGCGGCCGGTACCACTTTGACGAGACGATGAAGACACTTACGGTGTTCAACGAGCAGTTTGGACTGAAGCGCGGCTACTCCGCTCTCTTCCCCGGATCGGGCGGTCCGCTTGACCTGGCGCTGATGTCGAACATTGGCCCGGACAAGCCGCTGGTTTACGGGGATCCGAGTTACGAGCAAGGTTTTCGCGCAGCTGACACGATGAAGGCTCCGAAGTTCCCGGTTCCGCTGACCGCGACGTACGCCCATGACGTGAAGGCGATGCTGAAGGCGCATCCTTCTCCTGGCGCTTATTACATCGTGAATCCCAACAACCCAACGGGCACGATGACGCCGAAGGAAGACATCGTCTGGCTGCTGAATAACAAGCCCGCCGGCTCAGTCGTAATCGTCGATGAGGCATACCATCACTTCTCGAACGACGACTCCTGCATCGACCTGGTCGCGCAGGACAAGGACATCATCGTGCTGCGTACCTTCTCGAAGATCTACGGCATGGCCGGTCTGCGCGCGGGTTTTGCCGTTGCTCGGCCCGACCTGCTGGCGAAGTTTGGTACCGTCTCCCCCGCCGGCCGGAGCCTGGCGAGCATCTCGATTACGAGCTCTGCCGGTGCGCGCGCCAGCTTGCTGGACAAGGACCTGGTTCCGCTTCGCAAGAAGATCAACGCGGACGTTCGCTCTGAGACGCTAGAGTTTCTGACGAAGAAGGGCTACAAGATCGTTCCTGGCTCGCAGGGCAACATGTTCATGGTCGATGTGAAGCGGCCAGGCAAAGAGTTCCAGCAGGCGATGTTGAAGGAGAATGTTGCGATTGGACGCTCGTGGGCGGCGATGCCGAACTACGTGCGTGTGACCGTCGGCACGAAGCAGGAGATGGAGAAGTTCCAGACCGCCTTTGTGAAGTGCATGGACATGGCGCCGGGCACGGTGAATGGAGCGGCTGAGCTGCATATTCCGCAGTTCCATGTTCCTTCAGAGCTTTATCGCGGTTAGTCTTTTGTGAATGAAAAGAGGCCTCGGCGGTGTTGCCGGGGCCTTTTTTTGTTGCTCTTTGTTGGCAAATCCGAGTTGCAGTGAAATCAACCATCGCGACGCGGTAAACTTGCAGTCATTATGGATTTGATGGGTTGTGGAACGGCGCTGGTAACCCCCTTCCGGAGGGAAGGCGCAATTGACGAAACGGCGCTTCAATCGCTTGTGAACTGGCAGATCGAAAGCGGGATCGATTTTCTGATTCCGTGCGGAACGACGGGCGAGGCGGCCACGCTGTCTGAGGCGGAGTGGCTTCGAGTGATTGAGATCGTGGTTGAAACGGCGGCGGGGCGGCTTCCGGTGTTCGCGGGATGCACGCACAATGCTACCCATGAAGCCGTTGCCCGGGTGAAGAAACTGCATCGGGTGCGCGGGGTGACGGGCGTTCTGACGGCGAATCCTTACTACAACAAGCCGGGTCAGGAGGGACAGTATCAGCACTTCCGCGCGATTTCGGAGGCTACTGACCTGCCGGTGCTGCTCTACAACATTCCCGGACGCACTGGCGCGAACCTGGAGCCGGCGACGGTGTTGCGGCTTGCAGAGTTGCCGAATGTGATCGGCGTGAAGGAGTCGAGCGGGAATATTGCGCAGATTACGGAGTTGATCACTACGGTGCCGTCTGGGTTCAAGGTGCTGGCGGGTGATGACAGCGTGGCGCTGCCGGTGATTGCGCTGGGCGGAGCGGGATTGGTTTCTGTGGCTTCGAATGTGATTCCGGCGCAGATGGCGAAGATGGTCAGGGCGGCTCTTGAAAACGATTGGGATGCGGCGCGGCGGATCAATCGGCAGTACTTCCGGCTGATGCAGGCGCACTTCTGGGAGGCGAGTCCTGCTCCGGTGAAGGCTGTGCTGGCGATGATTGGGCGGGGCGAGGATGTGCTGCGGCTGCCGATGGTTCCGGTGTCGGATGGGATTCGGCGCAAGCTGGAGTTGCTGGCTAGTGAGCTTGGGCTGCTGACTGCAGTGGCTGCTGGCGCAAAATCATAGATAACAAACAAGAAAAGGTGATGTGTGAGTTTGCAAGAACGGATTGAGTATTGGTTTGCGCAGGGTGCTGCGGCGGTTGGGAATGGCGAGGCGGAGGCGGCTTTTTTTGCGTTGCGAAATGCTTTGGAGGCTGGGGAGTTGCGGTCGGCGGAACCGGATGCTTCGCTGCCGCTTGGCTGGCGCGTGAATGCGTGGGTGAAACGGGGGATTTTGCTGGGGTTTCGGCTGGGTTCGCTGGTTGAGATGGGGTCGGGTGAGGGGCTTTCTTTTGTGGATAAGGCTACTTATCCGGCGCGGCGGTTTGCGGCTTCGGATGGGGTGCGGGTGGTGCCCGGTGGGTCGAGTGTGAGGGCTGGAGCCTTTGTTTCTAAAGGGGTTGTGGTGATGCCGCCGGCTTATGTGAACGTTGGGGCTTATGTCGATGAGGGGACGATGGTGGACTCGCATGCGCTGGTGGGGAGTTGTGCGCAGATTGGCAAGCGGGTGCATCTGAGTGCGGCGGCGCAGATCGGTGGGGTGTTGGAGCCGGTGAACGCTAGCCCCGTCATTATTGAGGATGACGTACTGGTGGGTGGAAATACCGGCGTTTATGAGGGGACAGTGGTGCGGAAACGTGCGGTTTTGGCGGCTGGGACCGTGTTGACGCGGGGTACTCCGGTGTATGACCTGGTGCGTGGGGAGGTTTATAAGGCTACGGCGGAGATGCCGCTGGTGATTCCTGAGGGAGCCGTGGTTGTGCCGGGCTCGCGGGCAGTCAATAAAGGGAAAGGGCAGGAGTGGGGGCTTAGTATTTCGGCTCCGGTGATCGTTAAATATCGGGACGAAAAAACAGAGCTTTCTCTAGTGTTAGAGGACATTTTGCGCTGATTTTGGTGGACAAAACGTGGTGAAATGCGTGGTAGAGATGGACATGAGGATGTCACTTTTTGCCACGCTGATTTTTTTGCAGGTTTGCTGACTTTATTTTTCCACAGGTGGATGGCAGCTCTACTCTCGTAGCAACTGCGCGGGATCGATTGCGAGAGTGCGGCGTGCGGGGATAAAGGTGGCGAGAAGGCCTAGAAGCAGCATGGTGAGGAGCACTCCGGCGAGAATCAGCGGATCGCGTGGGGTTGCGTAGGCGACCAGGTGCGACATCAGACTGCTGGTGAAGACTCCGAGGATCAGACCCAGGGCAGAGCCGATGAGAAGCAGTATCGCGGGCCTGCCGAGAGTAGAGCGCATGACCTGGAGGTGTTGCGCGCCGAGGGCGATGCGGATGCCTTGCTCCTTGAGGCGTTTTGAGACGGAGTAGGAGGCCATGCCGAAGATGCCTGTGACGGCGAGCATGGCGGCCAGCATACCCATGATGGTGAGGACGACGGTGGCGGCGCGCGCAGGGATCATGGAGCGGTCGACGGAGTCATCCCACGGGGCTATGGTGTAAGGAACGTTGGGTTCGATGCCTGTCACGGCTTTGCGCAGTTCGGCGGTGATCTGATCCTGAGGGAGCTGGGAGCGGACGATGACAAGCGCCCTGGTGGGCAGGAGGCCGCCCGGACCCTGGGTGACCGGAAAGAACATGACCGGACGCGGGTCTTCGACGAGCGAGTTATATTTACCGTCCTCGACTACGCCGACCACCTCATACTTCGCGGTGGCCCACAGCACGAAGCGCTGTCCTATGGCGGATTGATTGCCGAAGAGTTTGTAGGCGAAGGTTTCGTTGATGATGGCGACGCCGGGCGTGCTTTTGTCGTCGTGCCAGGTGAAGTCGCGGCCCGCCATGAGACGCGTGCCTGCGGTCTGAAGGTAGCCGGGCGAGAGCAAATAGCTGTAGGCGTCGAATGCCATGTGCGAGGGAAGAAATTCTGTGGTGCCCCAGGGATAGACAAACCAATCGCTGGCTCCCTGAAAGGGCGCGGAGTCTGCGCCGGCGGCGGCGGTGACGCCGGGAATAGCGGAAGCTGCGTCGATCATGCGCTTGAGGAGCGGGACGGATTGCTCGCCGGTGTATCCGGCCATGCGGAGTTCGGCCTGTGCGAGGGTAACGTTGTGGGGTTGAAAGCCGAGGGGAAGCTGCAAGGTGCGCTTCATTCCTCGCGCGGCAACCAGAGATGAAGTGACAAGGAGGGTGCAGACGGCGATCTGTACGACAAGCAGGATGTCTCGAAGTGCGAAGCCCCGAAAGGTCTCCGATTGAAGGGTACCGGTCTTGATGGTCTGGAGAACATCGGTGTTCCATATCTGCCGGGCAGGAAGGAGGCCGAAGAGAAGGCCACTGACGATCGACAACGCCATGGCGGCGACATAAACGCGATGGTCGGGTGAGATGAGGAAGTGCGTGGGGAAATCGCCGAAGGGCTGCCAGTGGCTCAATGCACCGAGCAGGAGCCTGGCAAAGAAGGTACCCGCAATTCCGCCGATGATGGAGACGAGGACTGCTTCGGTGAGGAGTTGTCGAAGGATATGCCAGCGACTGGAACCGATGGCCATGCGGATGGCCAGCTCGCCACTGCGATCGGCAGCCCGGGCGGCAAAGATGCTGGCGAGGTTAACGCAGGCGGCGAGCAGGACCAGAAGAGCGAGCAGCATGATGCCGAACAGCGCCTTCTTTACCGGACTATCGGGTTGGCCGAGAGGCCCTGCCTGGATGACAGTGGCATTGAGGCCGTCGTCCTTCTTGTCTTCTTTAGCCATCTGGGTGGCGAGAGCATTGAGGCTGTCGGTGGCCTGACGTGGTGTGACTCCAGGCTTTAGCCTGCCCATCACGGAGAAGCCGTAGTGATCTCGATAGGGCAGATCGTCGTTTCCGGTTACCTGTGCGGCGTTGACGAGGGGGAACCAGTAGTCGGGCCAGAGAGGGTCGTCGGTGCCGTGAAAGCTTTCTGGTGCGACGCCAATAATGGTAAAGGGATGCTGGTTGAGCTGAATGGTCTGGCCGAGCACATCGGGGCTGGCGTTGAACTGTCGATGCCAGAAGTCGTAACTGAGTACGATGAAGGGCGCGGAGGCTGGGCCGTGTTCATCGGTCGCATGAAAGAAGCGGCCGAGAGCAGGCTTGAGGCCTAGGACATCGAAGTAGTTGCCGGAGGCGTCGTAGCCCCAGCTTCTGGTGCTGGATTTTCCCACGCTGAGTCCGACGCGTTGGATCTGGTAGGCCATCAGCCCGGTGAAGGAGGCATCGCGGTCCCGATAGTCGAGGTAGTCGCGGTAAGACTGCGTCGTCCACCTGGCTTTATCTTTGCCGTGGATGACCTGAAACAGGTTTTCCGGATGAGGCACGTCCAGCGGACGGAGGATGAGGCCGTTGATTACGCTGAAGACAACGACGTTCGCGCCGATACCGAGGGCTAGCGTGAGGATTGCGGTGATGCTGAAGCCTGGGGACTTGCGCAGCTTGCGGATGGCGAAGTTCACATCCGCGAGGATGCTCTCGAGGCGTGGCCACATCCATATTTCGCGGCCTTGCTCGCTGACTCTGGTTACGTTGCCGAAGTCGCGTCGGGCGGCTTGCTCGGCCTGTTGACGGCTCATGCCGGATGCCATGAGGGCGTCTACTTTTTCGGCCAGGTGTTGCTCGATCTCGTCTGAGAGGTCGCTGTAGATTCGGTTTCGTGTGAAGAGCTGCTTGAACCAGTTCATGGTTTAACTCCTAAGGCTCTAAAACGATGACGCGGTGCGAGGGTTGCAATGGCTCGGCTATGACATAAAAACAAGCAACGGCGAAATACAGGGATCCTTCACTGCGTTCAGGATGACGACGTAGAACTAATCGGATTCAGGATGACGACGTAAGACTAATTGCGTTCAGGATGACGACCTGTCGGGATATGCTCAGCTCCTAAGGTTTCGTTGGTGAAAGGACGAGGGTTATTCCTTCGAGCATTCGTTCGAAGCTGGAGATTTCGCGCTCCAGATGTTTTTTGCCTGCGGGTGTGATTCGGTAGGTGCGTACCCTGCGGTTGGAGGGGGAGATCTCCCACTCTGCCATAACCTGGCCTTCTTTCAAGAGGCGCTGCAATGCGGGATAGAGAGAGCCTTCTTCGACCTGAAGAAGCTCGTTGGACATTTGCTTGATGTGCTGGACGAGGGCGTAGCCATGCATCGGCTGGCGTTGGAGCGATTGGAGGACCATCATCTCCAGTGCTCCGCGGAATAGGTCGCGTTGTTCGGATTTAAGTGGAGGCGTCATAGGCATGTTTGAAACATGCCTAGCGTAAAATAGGGTACAGAAGAGTGTCAAGAAGAATTGCTTTTCTGACTTTATTTTGGGAGCGGTGGGACGGCGGAGAAGAGGCTGACGAGGCCTTCGGCAAGGGTGGGGTGGGAGATGATGAGGTCGCGGATAGCGGTGTGGGGCAGGTTGTTGGCCATGGCCAGCTGGACCGCCGGGAGGAGTTCGCCTGTGCCGGTGCCGAAGGCGGTGAAGCCGAGGATGCTGTCGTCGGGGGAGATGAGAGCTTTGAGGAAGCCGCGGGTTTCGGAGAGGGTGCGGGTGCGCAGGACTGCGAACATGGGGATCTTGGTGAGGCGGTAGGTGATTCCCTGCTGTTTGGCTTCCGTTTCGGTGAGGCCTACGTGGGCCAGCTCTGGATCGATGAAGGTGCAGGAGGGGACCTGGCGTCCGGCGGTGGAACGGTTGGCTCCGGCGAGGTTGTCGCGGACGGTGCGGAAGTCGTCGAAGGAGATGTGAGTGAAGTGTGGAGAGCCGGCGCAGTCGCCCATGGCCCAGATGCCCGGTGTGGTGGTTTCGAGGCGGTCGTTGACCTGGATGTGGCCGGATGGGGTGGTCTGGACGCCTGCGAGTTCGAGGCCCATGTTCTGGGTGTTGGGAGTGCGACCAGCGGCTACGAGGATGTGCGAGCCTGCGAGGATAGTGCCATTGGAAAGATGGAGTTTTACGTTTGCGCCGGAGAAGCCTTCAACGCTGCTGATGGTGGCGTTGGTGATGATGTCGATGCCTTCGTCGTGGAAGAGCTGCTGGATGGCTTCGGAGACGTCGGGGTCTTCGCGGTGGGCGAGGGTGGTGTTGCGCTCGACGATGGTAACGCGGGAGCCGAAGCGGCGCATGGCCTGGGCGAGCTCAAGACCGACGTAGCCGCCGCCAATGACGAGGAGATGTTCGGGTACGGTGTCGAGCTCGAGGGCTTCGATGTGGGTGAGCGGATGAGCTTCGAGGAGGCCGGGGATGGGGTCGATGGTCGCGCGGGAGCCGGTGTCGATGAAGATCTTGTCGGCGGTGAGGGTGCGGGTGCCACCGGCGTTGAGGTCGACCTGTACAGTTTTGGGGCCAATGAATTTGCCAAAGCCCATCGCAAACTCTGCGCCGTTCTTTTTGAAGTTGTTGAGGTGGACCTCGGCGAGTCCTTCGACCATCTTTCGTTTGTGGGCGCGAACAGCGGCCATGTCGACGTGCCATTCATTGTGAACCATGCCGAACTCTGCGCCGCGTTGGAAGTAAGAGGCGACCTTGGCGCTGTGGATGACGTTTTTACTGGGCAGGCAGGCGACGTTGGGGCAGGCTCCGCCGATGGCGTCCTTCTCGATGGCGATGACGCGGCTACCTTGTGAGGCAAGGTGCCACGCCATGAATTTTCCAGCTTCTCCGCTGCCGATGATGATGGCGTCGTACTGCTCGGGTGTGGGCATGGAAATCTCCTCAAGAGTTCTGTGGGGAATTCTAGCGGCTTGCTCGGTCAATCCAACCCGAAGCACTCCGCAATTGCTGTTTCTAAAGGGGATATGGCGTAAGTGCTAAGATGGAAGATTCATGGCACAAGATAAATTGAAGATGATTCCCCTGGGGGGCCTTGGCGAGTTCGGTATGAACTGCATGGCTCTCCGCTGGCAGGATGACATTATTGTCATCGACGCCGGTCTGATGTTTCCTGAAGAAGAGTTGCTGGGTGTCGACATTGTCGTTCCGGATATCAGCTACCTGACCGAGAACCGCGACAAGGTGAAGGCGATTCTGCTGACGCATGGGCATGAAGACCATATTGGCGGACTGCCGTGGATTCTGAGTGAGTTGAATGTGCCGGTGTATGGCACGGAGTTTACGCTGGCGCTGGTTGAGGGCAAGCTGGAAGAGCATCGGTTGCTGGAAGATGCCGACCTGAATGAGTTGATTCCAGGGCATCGGGTTACGCTGGGACCGTTTTCGGTGATGCCGATTCGCGTGACGCACTCGCTGGTGGATTGCGTTGCGCTGGCGATTCATACGCCGGTGGGCGTGGTGCTGCATACGGGCGACTTCAAGGTGGACCTGTCGCCTCCGGATGGAAGGCCGTTCGATCTGCATGCGTTTGCGGAGCTGGGTAAGCAGGGGGTTCTGGCGCTGCTGCAGGACTCGACCAATGTGGACCGGCGTGGATATACACCGAGCGAAAAGGCTGTAAGGCCGCGCCTGGATGAGATCTTCGGGCAGGCGAAGAAGAAGCTGTTCTTCAGCTGCTTCTCTTCGTCGATCCACAGGATTCGGCTGGCGATGGAGCTGGCGCATAATCATGGGCGCAAGATTGCTATTGTGGGACGGTCGCTCGATAATGCCACCGAGATTGCGCAGGATCTTGGGTATCTCGATCTGCCGCCGGGGCTGGTTATCAATCCGGGACAGATCAAGGAGCATCCGGCGAACAAGCTTTGCATCATGATCAGTGGAACGCAGGGCGAGCCGATGAGCGCGTTGAGCCGGGCCGCGGTGAATAATCATAAGTTTGCGCACATCGATGCGGGCGATACGGTGCTGATGAGCTCGCGCGTGATTCCAGGGAACGAGAAGTCGATCTATCGCGTGATCGACCACCTGGAACGTCGCGATGCGAATGTGATCTATGACGACGGTGCTTCGGGGCTGATCCATGTAAGTGGGCATGGGAGCCAGGAAGAGCTGCGGTTGATGATTAACCTGGTGAGGCCGAAGTTCTTTATCCCGGTACACGGCGACTATCGCCATTTGAAGCGGCATGTTGAACTGTCCAGCTCGATGGGAGTGGTTGAGAAGTCGATTCTGCTGGAGGACGGCGACGTTCTTGAGCTTGATAAGAACTCGGCTACGAAGACGGGGAAGGTAACGGTTGGACGTGTGTGCATCGACTCGGGTGGGGCTGCGGCGGATGTCGTCGAAGACCTGGTGATTCGCGATCGCAAGCATTTGAGCGAGGACGGAATCGTGCTGCCGATCATTGCGATCAACAAGCGGACGGGTAAGGCGGAGAATGCTCCTGAGATCGTGATGCGCGGAATGGCGATTGATGATCCGGAGATGATCGCAGAGGCACGGCAGGTGGTGCAGCGGACGCTCGATGGATCGTCGGGCGAAGAGAAGGCTGATTACGGCGTGATCAAGGAGAAGATTCGGACGGATTTGAAACGCTATATCCAAAAGAGCACGAGCCGGCGGCCTTTGATTATGCCGGTGATTCTTGAGATCTGACGAATAGTAATTTTGCGATGAAAGCGCCTCCTGATGGGGGCGTTTTTTTATTGCAAGAGCTTCGACAGGACGCATCGCGGAGGTACCGATACGGATACCCATGCATCAGCGTGAAGCAACAACAGGCGTAAGATCTACGTCGAAAGGCAGAATTACCGATAAAAACCAGGCTGAACGGCATCAGAGAGGCAGAAATATCGGAGATAACAATGTACGTTTTGCACGCAAGGTGAAAACATATGTTGAATTTTGCATTTTGCCGCCGTGTTGTGCTCGTCTTGGTTAGCGCGGTGGGGATCATGGGATCTGCAGCCGATTCGCAGGTTGCGCCGGAGAGTAAACCTCAGGTTGATACTCATCCGAAGGTAGAGCCGCAGGGTCGGCAACGGATTGGGCTGGTGCTTGAAGGCGGCGGGGCGCTGGGGCTTGCCCATATCGGAGTGATTCGGTGGTTGGAGGCTCATCATATTCCAGTTGATTACGTCTCAGGGACGAGCATGGGCGGCCTGGTGGGCGGGTTATATGCCGCTGGACTCGACACGGATGAGATGAAAAAGTTTGTGGACGGGATCGATTGGCATACCGTCTTGAGTGGACAGGTGCCGTTCCAGGCGTTGGGCTTTCGGCGTAAGGAAGATAAGCTGGCGTTTCCGAACCGGCTGGAGTTCGGCCTGAAGGGCGGCTTCAGGCTGCCGAGTGGTCTAAATTCGGGCGCGGCTGTGGGGCTGTTGTTCGATCGCACGCTGCTTCCCTACTACGATCTGCAGAGTTTTGACGATCTGCCGATTCCGTTCCGGTGTGTGGCGACGGAGATCGTTACTGGGCAGCCACACGTCTTCAAGGACGGCTCTCTGGCGCAGGCAATGAGGGCGACGATGTCGATTCCGGGCATGTTCGCTCCGGTGCGTCATGGCGATATGATCTTCACCGATGGTGCGGCCTTAGATAATTTGCCAGTGGATGTGGCACGGTCGATGGGCGCTGAAGTGATTATTGCCTCGTATCTGGATTCGGGGCCGACCGATCCGGTGACCCTGGGTTCACTCGTCGGGGTGGCAGGAAGAAACGTTTCGATCATGATTGCAGCCAATGTCGCGAGAAGCCTGCAGAGCGCAGACGTCGTGATCTCATCGGATGTGAGCAAATTCGGCACGCTGGATTTTGCGAGAACCGACGACATCATTCCGATTGGTGACAAGGCTGCAGCGGCGATGTCGGCGGAGTTGGAGAAGTATGCGTTGAACGATGCCGATTGGGCTGAGTATGTCCGGGAGCGGGACGCTCGGCGCAGAACCAAGGTGCCAATACCGCAGTTCGTCGAGATCTACGGCGTTGAAGGCGTCCGGCAGAAGAACCTCGAGGCGAAGTTCGAGAGGTTTGCGGGCAAGCCTATCGATCTCGACGAGTTGGAGCGCACGATTGCAGACGTGCAGGGCACCGGGTTGTACGCGACGATCGACTACATCATCGTCGATAGGGATGGGAAGCACGGATTGCGGATACGGCCAAGGGAGAAAGATCATGGTCCGCCATTCGTGAATCTCGGTATAACGATCCTGGCGAATGATTCAAACAACGTCCAGTTTGGCCTAGAAGCGCGGGCGACGTTCTTTGATCTCGTGGGGCCAGGATCGGAGTTGCGCGTGGATGGAGCGGTAGGCCAACCGGCGATTCTCAGCGGAGAGCTGTTCAAACCATTTAAGGCAGGAAGCCATGCATTCGTTGCGCCGCATGCGTATCTTATGCGGGAGGTGGTCCCTTACTACCAAGGCAGCACACAGCTGGATCAGTACCGGATCAGGCAGAACGGGTTAGGCGCGGATGTGGGCTTCCAGTTCAATGCAAGAACCGAAGTGCGGGTAGGTCAGGACTATCAGTGGTACAGCTCCGTTCGTACCATTGGACAACCGATCGGAAATGAATTTCATCTGCGTCCGTTTGTGTCTGCGGTGAAGTTTCAATACCTGGGGCAGGACGACATGATGGTTCCAACAAGCGGCTCTACGGTGTCAGCGATCTACAACTACTACACGCAGAGGCCAAACGAGTCGGGTGGCCTCTCACAGATGACAGGAAGGCTGCAGCATTTCATTCCGATAAAGACTCGTGAGACTCTGTTCGGATCGTTGCAGGGTGGTACAAGTTTTGGAGCGAATAACCTGGGACTAGCAGGCGTTTCGCTGGGTGGACCGGTGCGATTGAGCGCCTATAGCCGGAATGAGTTGCTGGGAACGGATTACTTCCTCATACAGGGAGGATATCTGCACCGGTTGGCGCGCCTGAATCCGGTGATAGGGGATGCGATCTATGTCGGTGGCCTTTATGAGATCGGCAAGATGTATGGCGGCAATGCGGGTACGCCTTCGCTGCCGAATGATTTTGCAGGCTTCCTCGTGATGAAGACGCTGATTGGGCCAGTGATTGGCGGATTAAGCGTTGGCGACGGCGGCCGCTGGAAGTGGTACTTCGGGGTGGGGCGGGTGTTTTAATAAGATCTGCAGGTTTGCATTGCTGTTTCGATTAGCAGAAACTGCCGGGGTGAACGATTGGTTCGGAAGAGAGTTGCGGCAATCCTTGCCGTCGTGTTGTTTGTTCTGGGATTTACCTCATGGCCGTTTGTTCGAGCTCATTTGCAAGCAATCGCTGTTTTGAAACTGGCGAGCGGACAGCCGGTTCCTAAGCTGCTCAGTGTGACGATCGAAGAAAAGGTTGAGAGTACGGAGATTGAGTTCCCGGCTGGGGGCCTGATGGTACGCGCTCGAATGTACCGTCCCCAGAATCAGTCGCATTCTCCGGCGTTGATGGTTCTGCATGGCGTTCATCATCTGGGTATGAACGAACCAAGGTTGATGAGTTTCGCCACTGCTATGGCAAGTTGCGGACTGCAGGTGCTAACGCCAGAGCTGCCGAATATCAAGGACTATCACATCGATACAGATTCCGTGCGAACCATTTCGGAATCGGCCCAATGGTTTGCCGCGCAGACGGGCGGTCCTGTGGGTGTCATGGGCTTGAGCTTCTCCGGTGGTCTGGCGCTTGTAGCCGCTGCTGATCCGGTATATCAGCCGAGCTTCAAATTTGTATTAGCGGTTGGCTCGCAGGATCAGATGAGCCGCGTGGCGCAGTACTATCTGACTGGACGTGAACTGCGGCCCGATGGGACAGTGGAACAGCTCTCTCCACATGAATACGGAGCACTAGTGCTGGAGTATGAGCATCTGGATGATTTCGTTCCCGCAAGCGATGTGGCTGCAGTAAGGGCGGTGCTGCGTGAGCATCTTTACGAGAACAAGCAGGCTGAGTTAGGCGCGATGAATCAGGCTACAGTGGCGCAGCGCGCAGAGGCTGTGGCGTTGATGGATACGAACTCGTCGAAGACGCGCGCCAAGCTAGCAACCGCAGAGGTTGTACGCCGAAAGGAGATGGCAGGCGTTTCGCCACATGGGATACTGAAGACGATGACTACGCCGGTTTACCTGCTGCACGGAGAAGCGGATAACATCATTCCGTCGGCAGAGACGCTGTGGATGGCAAATGAACTGCCAGATGCAACGTTGCGCGCGGCGTTAGTTACTCCAGTGCTTTCGCATCTGGACTTGGACAGCGCGAAGCCTGGAATATGGGATGAGTTTAAGCTTGTTCACTTCTTTGCACTGGTGATGCATGCGGCTAAAGGAAACTGAGGAATTTTGATGAGCGTGTTTGTAACTTTGGATGAGATACGGGCGGCGAAGGAACGGATTGCAGGGGTTGCGGTGCGGACTCCGCTGTATCGGGTGGAACGTGCGCGGCTGCGCATGGCGAAGGTTGCTGAGCCTGAGTTCGACCTCTACATCAAGGCGGAGAGTGAGCAGCCGATTGGAAGCTTTAAGTTGCGTGGAGCGTACAACATGGTGTCGCAGCTCTCGCCTGATGCGCTGCGGCGCGGAGTGATTACCTACTCGAGTGGAAATCATGCGCAGGGTGTGGCTTATGCAGCGCGAGCGCTCGGAGCGAAGGCTGTGATCGTGATGCCGTCGAATGCTCCTGAGGTGAAGAAGGCAGCGACTCGTGCGCTGGGCGCGGAGATTGTCGAGGTTGGGCCTGCGTCGCTGGAGCGCAAGGCAAAGGCCGAGGAGCTGGTGGAGAAGTTTGGGTATGCAATGATTCCCCCGTATGATGCGCCGCAGATTATTGCAGGGCAGGCGACGTGCGGGCTGGAGATTGTGGAGCAGCTGCCGGGTGTTGAGCTGGTGCTTTCGCCAGTAAGTGGGGGTGGATTGCTCAGCGGCGTTGCTACAGCGGTGAAGCTTGCGGCTGAAGCGGGTTTGGCGCTCCCAAACGTGAAGGTTTGGGGGGCGGAGCCGGAGCTTGCTGCCGATGCCAAAGAGAGCTTTGAGACGAAGACGCTGGTGGAGTGGCCTGCTGCAAAGACAACGCGGACGATTGGGGATGGCTTACGTACGCAGAGTCTAGGCGAGTTGAACTTTAAGCACGTACTGCGTTTTGTAGACGGCATTGTGACCGTGAGCGAAGATGAGATTCTTTCCGCGATGCGTGTGATGCTGATGGCGACATCGCTGGTTCCGGAGCCTAGCGGCGCGGTTACACTGGCGGCTGCGCTGTATCATGCGCATGAGCTGCCCAAGGCCCGAAAGGTTGCTGTGGTGCTGAGTGGCGGAAATCTGGAGCCGGCATTACGTGAGCGGTTAGAAAATGAGTTGGCCGAGCGCGTGGGGTAAGCGGCTTTCGCAAGTGTTGCCGGAGCGTCTAATACGATGATGCGGGTTAGATCTACTATGCGTGGTAATCGGCTGAAACAAGTGAGTTGGGGCGCGTTGGCCTTGCTGGTCTCCTGCTGCGTTGCGCCTGCGCAAAAGAAAGACAAATCCGGATACGATCGCGCGGCGCGGGCCACTGTGCTTCATGCGGCGAATGTCTATGTAGCGGCGGAGGCGGATTCGCAGAGAGTTTCGCTGGTGGCTCCCGGCCATGAGGTTGTTGTCGTGGAGCGCAGCGGACCGTGGGTGAAGGTGTTCGCCAACACTGACGTAGAAGAGGATGCAGAGCAGAAGCCGGAGTTCAGCGACGACGAAAATGTAACTCCCGCTTCGGGATGGATTCGGGATAAGGGTATTGTGGGGCCGACTACTCCCGGCGGCGACACTATTTTGTTTGGGACGGCAGCGAACCTGGAGGCTGAGGCCGCTCAACCCCATGCGCCTAAAGACGCGGCGATGGAGGCGCATCTGCTCTATCGTAGAGTGGCGGAGTATTTTCCCGATTCGCCGTTGGCGGGCGAAGCGGCGTGGCGGTCGGCGGACATTCGCTGGCAGCTTGAGAAGCAGGACATCAGCTCGTTGCCGAGCGCGAAGGAACAGGACGCCATGCTGCGGCCGCAGATCTATGACGGCGAGATGAAGCGCGTGATCAAACGGTTTCCGGGATCGAAGTATGCGGCTTATGCGGCATACGATCTCATAGATAACAAGCTCTGCGGTGACTGGCAGGGACTACCGAAGTGTCCGGAGATGGAGACTGGACTGTATGAGAAGTATGCGCAGCAGTTTCCAGATGGGCCGAGATCTGCCGAGGCTTTGTACAACGCGACGTATCGGCAGGGCGTAGCCGTGACGATGTACACGGTAGAAGAAAACAAGAAGAAGGCCGACGATGCAGCAGCGAAGACGCAGTCTCTGGCACAGGAGATGAAGGCGAAGTATCCGCAGTCGGACTATACGGCGCGGGCAGCGAGCATTGCGTTTCGTGTGGCGCAGGGGATTCCGATTTACGGGAATGATCGTGACTAGCGGGGCGCTTGCAGAGGCGTTGCATGTGCGCGTGATTGCGCCGGAAGACGCGGCGGCAGTGGCAGAGCTAAGTGCGCAGTTGGGCTATGAGGCAACGGCGGCGGCGATTGAGGAACGGATTGCGACGCTGCTCTTGAATGCGGAGAACCAGGTTGCTTTGGTCGCCTGTGTGGGTGGGGATGTCGTTGGCTGGATCGAGGCTTCGGTTGTGCGGCATCTTCAATCGGAGCCTCAAGCTCTGATTGGCGGACTGGTTGTGAAGGATGGAGTGCGTGGCCTGGGTGTGGGCAAACGGTTGTGTGCCGAGGTGGAGGCATGGACTAAAAACAAAGGGCTTACGGTGGTGCGGGTTACATCTCGCAGCACGCGGGAGGGTGCGCACCGCTTCTATCTACGTGAAGGCTATAGACAAACCAAGACCTCGGCGGTGTTTGAAAAGGTTCTCTTCTGAAGGCTACAACGTAAATTTACAGAGAGCATTTAGGATGGGGCTATGCCGATTTCGAAGTTTCACGTACTCATTCTTGCCATTGTGCAAGGCTTCGCAGAGCTGCTGCCCGTCTCAAGTTCCGCTCACGTTGTGGTGGCGGAGAAGATTCTTCAAAAGCACTTCGGCGGCTTAGACCCGTCAGACCCCCGAATGACGCTGCTGTTGGTGATGCTGCATACGGGCACGATGTTTGCCGTGATCGTGTACTTTTGGAGCCAGTGGAAGAAAACGTATTTTTCGAGCTCGGATGCGTTCAAACGGTTTGCCATTCGTGTGATCTGGGCGACTTTGCTGACGGGCGTGATCGGCGGAGTGGTGAAGAAGCTGGTCGAAAAGACGATGTTCCGAGGCGCACCGAAGGCGGAGATCGAGTTGCTCTTTGGACGACTGGATCTGATCGCACCGGCGTTGGCCGCAGTTGGTCTTCTGATTCTGCTCGCTGGGCTAATGGAAAAGCGGCGCATGGGTGCGCACCCTAAGGTCTACGGCGATAGTGTAACGATGCGTCAGGCAGGGTGGATCGGCGCGATTCAGGGATTTTGTTTGCCGTTTCGCGGATTCTCACGGTCGGGCGCGACCATCTCAACCGGTATGCTCACAGGCGCAAGCAAGGAGCGGGCAGAGCGGTTCAGCTTTGCATTGGCCGTAGTGCTAACGCCGCCCGTCGTCGCACGAGAGGCTATGCGATTGATGAAGGCCTCGCATGAGGCTACCGCATCGGGCACTTCCATTGATCTGCACGGCAGCGTGGTGACGAGTTTGCTGGGCGCGGTTTTTGCGTTTTTCGCTGGACTCGTTGCGCTGAAATGGTTGAGCAGTTGGCTTGAAGAGGGTCGCTGGTATCTGTTCGGGATCTATTGCCTGGCGGCTTCCGTAGTGGTATTTGCGCTGCATCGTGCCTGGCATTAAAAAGACAGGCACGGGCCACTGGAGAATGTCCAATGGCCCGTGTCTGTTTTGCTAGTTATCTACTTCGCTGCGAGCGCGTCGCGATGATTGCGGACAAAATCATGCGCGGTGAGAACGTGAGCCTGTTGCTCCGCGAGTAGCTGGCGAACAGGCAAGGGCAAATCCTGTTCGAGGGCTTCCCTGTAGGCCTTCTTGGCTTCGTCCTCTCCTTGTTCTGCAGTGGCAAGGAGGGTGTGATCGCCTCCACCCAGCTTGGCTTTGAGATCTCCCCAGGCGCGGTGGAGTGTTCCGGCGGTCGTGCCTGACTCCTTTATGTCGTGCACTCCATTCTGGTGGAGAACCTCTTCGAGGTCTCCGCGGAAGCTTGCGCGCTTGAGTGACTCGGCGAGGAAATAGCGTTTGAGAGTTTCGTCCTTAAGGTGGTCGCCGATGTCGGCGAAGCCCTTTTGGCTGTCCTGAAGTGTGTTGATGAGCGACTTGAGCGCGAGCACCATCTCGCTGTGCTTCCCTGCATCTGTGGGCATAGAAACCTCAATTATGGATTGAAAATGCTGTCGGTTAGGCAGGGTCCGTCGGCTGTCTGCGATTCTCCTTTACCGACGGCAAGCCGGAGAAATCGCGAAAATCCCGCTCCCCTGCCAACCGGTTATAAGGTCCGCCGAGCTCACTACGGGCCCGGCGGCGAGTGTTATAGAGATAGATGCCGGGTCCCGGCGCGGGTTTGCATCCGGATACCCCGGCGGGCACGTTTCCACTAATTTCTGTTGCGCTCTGGGATAATCGAGGTGCTCTGGTGGTTTACGGCCCTGGTACCGTCCGCCCGGTGTGCCGTTTGGGCACCCGTGCAGAGAGGCCGCGCGTACCCCGAATGAAGGCTCCCCAATGAAAACATTACGACTTGTTTCGACACCGACGCGCAACCGCCGCCTGAACGAGATCATCGGGATGATCGTGCTGGTGGCCGCGGGCCTGCTGCTGCTGGCGCTGGCGAGCTATACGCCCTCGGATCCTTCTTTCAATACCGTTGGGTCCTACCTAAAGGGGCGGCCAGCGCATAACTGGACCGGCATGGTGGGGGCTTATCTTGCGGATGCGACACTGCAACTGATTGGAATTGCTGCCTTCTTTCTGCCCCTGGTGTTGGGGCGACTGGGACTTTGCTGGATGCGTTCGCGACCGGCGGGATCGCCGATGGCCAAAGCTGTCGGACTGGTGATGTGGGTGATCTTCGGACCGGCTGCCATCGCGCTGCTGCCGGGACACATGCTGTGGCGCAGTTCATTGCCGATTGAAGGAGCGACGGGGCGGCTGTTGGCGGATTTTCTGGTGCATTACCTGAATCTGCCCGGAGCCATCATGGTGCTCGGGCTGATGGTCGCGTTGTCGCTCTACCTTGCGACTACGTTTACCTTCAACACAGCCCGCGAATGGGCAACGATACGGTTCTCGTTCGTGCAGGCGATGTGGGATCGTTGGGTAGGGTGGCGCCGTCGTAAGAATGCGGACGCCGCGATTGCCAGTGAAAACTACGGCAGCAAGCGAGAGCTGGCCGATGCCAAGGCGCGACGTGCACGCGAGTTGGCTGAGGCTTCCGAGCGAAAGGGCCAGGAGCCAGAGAGCACGACGCTACTTGGTGGGCTGTTTGGTTGGCTGGGACGAAAGAAGAAGATCGAGCCGATCTCGCTGACGTCGCATGAAGAAGCTGCAGGGGAGCACGGTTCGATGTGGCAGGCCATGCCTCGCACACTTGTCGATGCTCCACCCGTGACGCCAATCGGCACGGCCAAGGCCGCGGCGGCTCCTTTTGCGGAGGCACTGGCTAAGGCGGCAACTCCGGTCCATGCTCTCGATGATGAGTCGAACTTCAGCGAAGGCAACTTTGATTTTGGTGCGGACGATCGCAAGGAAGCTGTTCCTGCGCGGATGCCTGCTCCGGTACGCTTGGTGAAGAGGTCTGTGGTGGAACCTGCGCCTCCGGCTGCTCTGCCTGTTGCAGCCACAGAGGAACATATCTCCTTTGGCAGGCGCGCCGATGCGGACATCACACCCGTAACGATTGTGCCGAAGAGTGTGCGCGGCTATAAACTGCCGCCTTCGTCGCTGCTGCATCGCAGTGAGGAACAGGCCGCAGTGCGTGAGGATGCACTGCGTGAAGAGGCTCGTGTGCTGGTCGAGAAATGCGCCGAGTTCGACGTTGATGGACAGGTAACGCATATCAATCCCGGGCCGGTCGTGACCACGTTCGAGTTCAAGCCTGAGGCTGGCGTGAAGTACGCGCGTGTGACCGGGCTGGCCGATGATCTCTGTCTCGCGATGGCGGCAGAGTCCATCCTGATTGAGCGGATGCCGGGCAAGAGCACGGTAGGGATTCAAGTACCGAACAACGAACGCGAGACGATCTGGCTGCGCGATGTGGTCGAGTGCGAGAGCTTTGCGACATCGAAGAGCAAGCTGGCGATTGCGCTGGGTAAGGACATCAACGGGCGCATCGTTACAGCGGATTTGGCGAGCATGCCGCATGTGCTGATCGCTGGCTCGACGGGTTCAGGTAAGTCAGTTGCGATCAACGCCATGATTATGAGTGTGCTGTTCAAGAGCACGCCTGAGCAGGTTCGCATGATTCTCGTCGACCCTAAGCGCGTTGAGCTTGGAATGTACGAAGGCATTCCGCACCTGTTTACGCCGATCATCACCGAGGCAAAGCTGGCGGCCAATGCTCTTCGCAATGCGGTGCGCGAGATGGAGCGACGCCTGAAACTGCTGGCTGCTAACCATGTCCGCAACATCGACCAGTTCAACAAGCTCTTCGATCATGGCAGCGAGTACCTCTTCGAAGATGTGAACCAGGAGCCGCTGCCTTACATCATCATCATCATCGATGAGCTGGCAGACCTGATGATGCTTGATCGCTCCAATGTGGAAGAGTCGATCACGCGGCTCGCACAGATGGCCCGTGCGGTTGGTATCCACCTCGTTCTGGCCACGCAGCGGCCTTCTGTCGATGTCATCACCGGCTTGATCAAGGCCAACGTGCCGACGCGTATGAGCTTCCGTCTTGCAACGAAGGTGGACTCGCGCACCATCATTGACTCAAATGGCGCGGAAAGCCTGCTGGGACGTGGCGATATGCTCTACCTGCCGCCGGGTACAAGCAGGGTGCAGCGCGTTCATGCTCCCTTCGTTACTGAGAAAGAAATCTCCGCGGTGACGGCTTTCTGGAAGGCACAGGGCGAGGCCGAGTACGTTCACGGATTCCTCGAAGGGCCGAAGGAAGAGCCGGGTAACGCGGGAGAAGGTGGTTCGGATGGTGATGATAACGATCCGATGTACGACGATGCTGTGCGGCTGGTCTTCGAATTCGGCAAGGCGAGTACTTCCCTGCTGCAGCGGCGTCTACGCATCGGGTATGGGCGCGCGGCTCACCTGATCGACATGATGTACAACGATGGTCTAGTTGGGCCGGCGGATGGATCGAAGCCGCGCGAGATTCTCAAGTCTGCCAACTGGATTAACGAAGTTGATGCGGCGATCCGTTAGAGCTATCGGGGAAGGCGCTTTGAAGAGTGCACAGCTACAACGCCGAGGCTACTGATGACGGCCAGCAGTGCGATCCAGAGCAGTTCGGGATGGCGCTCCGTGATGGGACGCGTGTCGGGACGAGGTCTATAGCTTGGATTTCTCTGCTCGGAACCTAGCTCTGCTGTGTGCATAGAGCCTGTGGTTGAAAAGAGGCGGGCGTAGTCATACTGCGGTGCAGTGAGCGCCGGGTCACCATAGTAGAGTGTCAGTGGGTCGGCGGTAATTGCGTCGAAACAGAGTTTGCGTTCGCGCATCTCCAGACGCACCGCAGTAATGGGTAGAGGTGTGTCGTTGCCATTTTCAATGGCCACCTCAACGATGGCTGCGCTTTGCAGATTGGAGCCAATCGTAGCCGGTACACTGAGTTGTTGCTCGTCGATCTCGCGGCCGGTTTGATTAAGCTTCACGCGAAGAATTGTGCCTGCGATGTTTTCACCTGACGCTGGCGGGGTACCCGCAGGCCGATCTGATATCCGAACATCGCGGCTGAAGTTGGATTTGAAATCAGGCGCTAACGCGAAGGAAATACGCTCAATTGGAACACGTTCGGGCAGCACAAATGTTGCGATTGTTTTGTGCCCTCGCTGCGTGACGGTTTTCGTCTCAACAGCGGTGGTATAAAGCGTCTGGGCTTCGCGGCTGGGCGGGACAATGGCCCCTGTGACCATCTGTGGAGTGACGGCGAGGTTCGCGTTGCCCGGTGCGGGCGACGTGAACAGTTCGATGTGCAAGTAACGAAAACTGGACTCCTGGAGAGCTAGTGTCGTGTTGTGCGAGAGATGCTGAGAGCTGAGATCGAAGAGCGTGAATTCGCCGAGGCGCGTGGATGCAGCAGCCTGAAGATCGTTTGTACCGGAGACAGTAGCAGTGGCCAGATAGTCCTTACCGTCCAGATTGAGCTCCACGTTGGTATAGGGACGAGCCGGCATAGCCAGGTCGAAGACGATGGTGTGGCCGCGAAGTCCGAGGTTGAGCACGCGAGCGGGTTCGCTATCGGGCTGCGACGGCTCACTGAGGGTAATCGCATAAGGAACTTCGCGGCGATTCTGGTAGAGACGAACGTCCTTGAGCGAAGGCGATGCGTTGGGAAAGATTTGTGGAGAGATGATAATGCACGCCGGCCCTGCGCCTGCAGGAAGCATAATGGTCCGCTGGTACCGAAAAAACTGTGGATCGGCGACCGAAGTACTGAGGCCCGGAGATACAGCCTGCCAGAGAAAGAGTGCGAAAAGAATTGACTTCACTGACCTCCTCCCGAGCGCTGGTCTGCACGCCACGCAGGATCTCGCAGGGCAAGCCAATCTTTCTGATAAGCGAAGCTAATCGCCATAAGGAGTGCTCCGAGACAAAGAAAGCTGACGACCCGATACCCCTGACTGAGGTTGCGCATGTCGTAGAGAAAGGTCTTGGCGATGGTGAAGATGATGAGAACAAGCGCCTGCCAGCGGATGAAGGCTGTGCGTCTCCAGAAGCCGAGTGCAAGTAGAACGCCGCCATAGACCATCAGGAAGGCAGAGACAGCGAGAGCTCGCTGCAGGTCAGCTTCTGGGTCGGGGGTGGCGTGCGGCCAGAGAGCCTTGATCTCACGAACGCCTGTGAGCAGCGCGATGAGATTGATCGCAATGATTGCAGCTCCCGCGAGCAGCAACCAGCGCGCCGATTCTTCAGCGTTTAGCGTTACGCGGATGGCGATCCATGCAGCAATAGCAAGCATGGCAATGCCTATCAACGACGTAACAAAATCCTCATTGAAGAAGGGCGTGCGTGAAGCGACATCGAGCCATGGGGATAGACTGAACAGACTGATAACCCCGAGTAAGAGCGCTCCTGATGCGAGCCAGCGAAGTACTCGGCTCGAACGCGTCAGTGAAGATTCTGCAGCCCGCAAGAAGTAACTGGCGACCCAAAGCAGTGCCACTCCCTCGACGAACCAACCGATCGTAATCCAGTGACCCTTCGCCTTCAGTGGGATCGCAATCGTGAGAAACACAATTGCAAGCGAGAGATGCATGGCCGCCGTTGTCTCCTTCTGGGGCAATCGCATCAGGCCAAGATATACAGCCGCAAAGAGGACCATGAGCCACGAAAGCAATTCGTGATGTCCTGAATCCTGAAGCACAGAATAAAGGGCCAAAGAGATGAAGGCACCGTTGACCAAAGGTAGAACAATCTCCGCGATGAGGGCCCTCGGCGAACGATCAGAGCTGGCATTGGAAGGAAAGATCGAGGCGCTCACGAACACGAGAAAAAATAGTGCGATGAAGAAGGAGGTAACGAGAAGGTCTTCGCGTGCATAGAACTGGACATACCAGGCGATGAAATAGGCGATTGTAGCGGGAAAGGCTCCGAGCAACAGCCGCGGCCAGGGCTTGAGACGAATCAGCACCACCGTTGCAACGTCGATGGCTAGAAGGTAGGTAAAGAGAAATATCTCGTGATTGCTTCCGGTTGAAAGTAGCAGGGGAGTTGCCAACCCTCCGGCTAGAGCGTATGCAGCGAGAAGCTCGCTGTCTTGCTCCCATGCCATGTAGGCGCTCCAGGCTGTCACAAGAATCATCGCGGCTAGAGCCGCTCCTGCCGGAAGCAGATGGAAGATCTGAAAAGCTGCCCACAGCGTGAGGTACAGCACGCCGCCGCCAATTGCCTTAAGCGAATACGAAAACGCAGGGAAGCCCTTGCGGCGGAACTGCTCCGACCAGACGACGACGCCAGCCCCGGCAATGAGCCCTGCGACGATACGCCCGGTCGCCCCAATCCAGTGATTATCGATCGCCAGCTTCAGAAACCATGTAGCGCCGATCAGCAGCGCGATAACGCCGACGCGGTTGAAAATCTGCGCGCCGAGCTTATTTTCGAACGATGCCTGGGGCGATGGTGAGGGTGGTGGCGGAACAATCGCTGGCGCAGGAACCGCAGCGGATTCGACGGTCCGATTATCTTTTCGGTCACGTAACTCTGCTAGTTCGCGTTCAAGTGCTTCGACTCGGACGGAGAGGGCCGCGACTTCGGCTGTCAGTTTTGCATCGTTCCCGTGAAGCTCAGCCGGATCGTGAAATTCCTCTTGGCCCATGGCAATAACTGTACCGCCAACAGATAAGGAGTGGAACTCCGCGGTGTCAATTGATACCCTTGGCCAACATGGATAATAACGCAACGCAACCCCGCCTGCTCATGGTGGATGATGATGCTTTGAGCCGAGAGTTGTTCTCTCTGCTACTGAAGCAAAAGGGGTACACGGTCGAGGCTGTGAATTCAGGCGAGGCGGCGCTTCAGCACCTGCGAACCCAGCACGTGCTGCCACAGGTTGTATTAACTGACATGCAGATGCCCGGCCTCGCTGGGACGGATCTAGCATTGCAACTCCGTAGTTTGTACGGAACGAGGATGATGCTGCTGGCGATGAGCGGGAGCGAGCCGAAGAGGGACGACAAGCTGGCATTCGATGGATTTCTATTGAAACCTTTCACGGTGGACCAGCTTGCGGCGACCATCTCAGGATGTGGGCCGCGAGTAGACGCGCAAGCCAGCATCAGTGAAGATGCGGCAGTATTGAATCAGGCTGTCTACCAGAAGCTTGCGGCATCAATGCGAGAACAGCAGATGGAACAGCTCTATACACTCTGCCTGCAGGATGTCGAAAGAAGATTTTCTGTGATGAAGCAAGCCGCTGTTGAGGACGATGATGTCGCTTATCGAAGAGAGGCTCATGCCATCAAGGGAGGCTGCGGGATGGTTGGCGCAGCAGAACTGCAAAAACTTGCAACATCCATGGAGGAACAGGGCTTGGACGCTACTAATCATGTAGCTACACACGAGGAATTCATACTAGCGGTTGAACGGCTCCGGCGTATTCTGGTCGGACACGAAATCATTGGTCGGTTTACCAGATCGACAGGAGAGACTCGCGCATGATTGAAACATTGAAGAAGTCTGCCGACACCGCTGTTGCAGTAGCACCCATCCGAATCGTTGTAGCCGATGACCATCCGGTCGTCCGCTTCGGCGTAAAAAACATGTTGGAAAATGAAGCCGGCTTCGAAGTTGTAGGCGAGGCCGAGGATGGCGACGTCGCAATTACGCAGACGTTGGAACTGGAACCGGACATTCTTCTGCTCGATCTATTGATGCCTCGTCTGCCGGGCCTGGAGGCGATGCGGGCCATCATGAGCAAATCGCCGCGCGTCAAAATCATCCTGCTGACCAGCACCATCTCGACGCAGCAGATTATCGAAGCGTTGCAGATCGGAGCCAGAGGCATTGTGCTGAAGGACGCCGTAGCTGGCGACCTTGCAATCTCACTACGGGCCGTGCTCTCAGGCGACTACTGGATCGGCGGCGAGCGCGTTGCGAATCTCGTAACAGCACTCAACGCTCTGATGAAACAAGCAGCCTCCACTCCGGAGAAGAAGACCTACGGCCTGACGCCGCGAGAGCTTGAGGTGGTGACTTGCATCGTCGAAGGCTGCAGCAACAAGGACGTTGCGAAACAGTTCGCAATCAGCGAAGAGACCGTGAAACGCCACCTCTCGAACATCTTTGACAAGACAGGTGTGTCGACCCGGCTCGAATTGGCGTTGTTCGCAATTGCACATAAGCTCGTGATGCTCGATAGCTAGTCCCCAGCCTTCAGTAAGATGAAGGTATGAGCGATACGACGATGGTCGACTTGCTGGTGATAGGCGCGGGACCGACGGGGCTGGCCTGCGCGATTGAGGCACAACGGGCGGGGTTCACGGCAATTCTTGTGGACAAAGGCTGCCTGTGCAATTCGCTGTTCCATTATCCGGCGAACATGATCTTCTTCACCACGCCGGAGCTGTTGGAGATCGGCGGTATTCCCTTCTCCAGCCCGAACCAGAAGCCCAATCGGAATGAAGCGTTGGAGTACTACCGCAAGGTCGCTGAACACTACCAGCTCGACGTGCGGCAGTATGAGACAGTCGAACACGTCGCAGGCATCGACGGAAACTTTACCGTTCACACGACAGACCGATTTGGCCGCGCGCTGGAGCACTGCGCCCGCAAGCTCGTGGTTGCCACTGGATACTACGATCTACCGAACTATCTCGAGATTCCCGGCGAAGACCTCAACAAGGTTCGCCACTACTACGATGAGCCGCACCCTTTTCAGTCGCTGGACGTGGTTGTCATCGGCGGAAAGAACTCCGCTGCCATTGCCGCGTTGGACCTCTGGCGGCACGGTGCGCGCGTAACGCTGGTGCATCGCGGGCCGGAGATGCATAGGCATGTGAAGTACTGGATTCTGCCCGACATCAACAATCGCGTGAAGAACGGCGAGATCACCGCGTACTTCAACAGTTCCGTCGTGCGAATCTCCGAAGACAATGTAACGCTCGAAACCCCTGAGGGTACGATCACGCTTCCGAATCACTTCGTCTTCGCACTGACGGGTTATCATCCCGACTTCGACTTTATCGAGGGTCTAGGCGTAAAGCTGGACGAAACCAATGATCGCGTTCCAATCTGCGATCCTGCCACGCTCGAGAGTAATGTACCGGGAATCTACCTGGCTGGCGTGATTGTCGCTGGCGAGCGGACAAACGAGATATTCATCGAAAACGGCCGCTTCCATGGGCAACTCATTGCGGCGGATCTACGGGAAAAAGCAGCTGGCCGTCTCGTAGTCGCGCTTTAGCCGATGACGCGGCGCAGGAAGCCTTTAATTCCTAGCCAGGTCAACAGTGCGAGGAAGAACACAAGCATCGCGAGGATCAAGAGCGGCGGCATGTGAGGCAACCCTGGCGTAAGCGCGGAGCGCAGTCCTTCACTCATATAAACGATCGGGTTGATAAGCACGCCGATCTGGAGCCAGCGGATGGGGTACAACGCGGCCCAGGGGTAATAGACGCAGCCGAGAAACGTAATGGGCATCACTACCACGCCGAAGATGAGACCTATCTGCTGCGGCTTTACACTTGTGCCGATGGTGAGGCCAAGCGCTCCCGACGTGAGGCTCGCCAGAACGAGTATCACGATAAGATAGGGCCAACTGCTGACATGGGCGTGCACCGGGGTAGCAGGAATGTAATAGGCCAACGGAAAGACGACCGCAGCGGCAATTATGCTCTGCATGGCCGAGAAGCACACCTTCTCAAGAGCAACGGCGGCCACTGGCAGCGGACACATAACTCGGTCGTCAATCTCGCGGGTGATGCCGAACTCCTGCGCGAGCGGTAAAGCCACGGCGGCGATTCCGCTGAACATAATCGCTACAGCCATCAGTCCCGGCAACAGAACCGTGCCGAAGTTTGCACCAGCCATATTGGTTGTCGGATTCATTGCCGCACCGCCGCTCATGTGCGGCATGATGAACGTGAAGACAAAGAGGAACAGCAGCGGGTTCATGCAGACGCGAATGACGAATGGGAAGAGTTCGCGGCGCAGGACGTGCAGATCGCGCAGGAAGAGCCCGGCGAAGGCTCGGGCATATTGCATCGCCGTCGAGGTCTCCGGCTGATGTTGAATCTCCGGGCTACGTGCAGGTGTTTCGAGTTGGGCCAGTTGAGTCATGAGGGTCCCCGTTTCTACTCGCGAAGGTCTCTGCCCGTAAGACGGATGAAGACGGTCTCGAGGCTGGTTTCGGTAATGGTCAAATCGCGCAGGCCGTACGGGTTGGCGGCGTGAACGACCTCAGACAGAAGCCCTTCCGTGCCTTCGGCGAGGATACGAACCCCCTTTGCTGTTGCCTCCGCACTGGCCACGCCGGACTTCTGTTGCAGCTCCTGAACAAGCTTAGGAACATTCTCCTGACTACTGAGATCGAGCTCGTAGACGCGTTGCGCACCCACAGAACTCTTCAGTGCAGCCGGAGTGTCCTCCACCAGAATCTTGCCATGGTCGATGATGGCGACACGATCGCAAAGCTCGTCGGCCTCCTCCATGTAGTGGGTAGTGAGAACGACGGTGATTCCCTCTTCGCGTAAGCCACGAACGGCCTCCCACATCGCAATGCGGCTCTGTGGATCGAGGCCGGCGCTGGGCTCATCGAGAAACAGCACCTTGGGATGATGCGCAATGGCTCGGGCGATCTGAACGCGCTGCGCCAGGCCACCGGAGAGCTGAGCCGGGTAGGCATCAGCGCGTTCGGTTAAATGAAACTGTGCGAGCAATTGATCTGTCCGCTTCCGGGCATCTGCGCGGGAGAAGCCGAAGAACAGGCAGTGGAAGTAAATGTTTTCGTAAATAGTGCAGGCACGGTCGAGTGTGTTGTATTGCGGCACGACTCCAATGCATCGACGTGCCATCGATGGTGCAGCAACCACGTCGATTCCTGCAATCCGCACCTTGCCTGCCGTCGGAAGCGCTCGCGTGGTGCAGATGCTGATGGTTGTGGTCTTCCCTGCACCGTTAGGTCCCAACAGACCGTAGAGCTCTCCCTCGTGCACGTTGAGATCAATCCCGTTAACGGCGACTACGCGCTGCTTGCCGTCGTATACCTTCTGCAGGCCTTCTAGCTCAACGATCACCGAAACTCCCCTGGCACAATCTAACCGATTATAAGCAGCCGAAGCGGCGTCTGGCCTCGTAAAAGGGGCTCAGGCTTCCGCCAGACGAATCACAATCTTTCCGAAGTGCGACCCAGATTCCATATATTGAAAGGCCTCGCGAGCCTGCCCCAGCGCAAAGACGCGATCGACGACTGGATGCATCGTGGCCTTTGCAATCGCCTCATTCATCTGCTCGAACATCTCGCGAGAACCGACATAAATCCCCTGCACGCGAAGTTGCTTATGCAGGATCGGCGCAATCGCTAATGCATCTGCAACAGACCCGCCGCTGAGGACACCGATCTGTGCGATCATGCCTCCCACTCGTGCAGCACGCAGCGATTGGCCCAGCGTTCCCGCTCCACCGACCTCGATAATGCGGTCCACGCCAGCGCCCTCAGTGGTTTCAATCGCCCACCTCCACCATTCCGGTCTTTTGCGGTAGTTACATCCGGCTGCAAGCCCCATCGAAGAAGCGCGAGCCAGCTTCTCCTCGCTCGACGATGTGCCGATCACCTTCGCGCCCAGCAGAGCCGCGAACTGCAACGTAAAGATCGAGACACCGCCTGTGCCCTGAATCAAAACTGTTTCCCCGACCGTCACGGGACGAGCAGGATCGCCGCCATGCTGCAGTGCATTCCACGCCGTAACACCCGCACAAGGAAGCGTCGCAGCCTCTTCATACGTCAGATGCGCAGGAAAGCGGACCACTCCGTCTTCATGCAGCACGACATATTCAGCCAGCATGCCATCCACATCGCCGCCCAGCGCAGCCTTTGATTTATCTGCCGTCAGTGCTCCATCCAGCCAGCGTTGCATAAAGATGCCACAGACACGATCGCCCACCGCAACGCGAGTGACACCTTCGCCAATCGCAACAATCGCTCCCGCGCCATCGGAACACGGTATGCGCGGCAGGGCCATCTTCGGGTTATAGTGCCCTTTCACCATTAACAAATCGCGGTAGTTCAGCGACACAGCGTGGATCTTAATCAGCACTGTTCCAGGCGCCGCGTTTGGCATCGGAAGTTCCGCGGTTTGCAGATGCTCCAAGCCGAATTGTGCCAACGGGACTGCAAGCATGGGGTCTCACCATATCTTTCGATGTACGGAAGAATACTCTCTCATCGCAAATCTATATTGCTTTCATCATCAGCAGCGTAGAATGAGTTCATGTCGCGTGGATGGGAGAGTAAATCCGTGGAAGAACAGCAATCGCAGGCCGATGCTCCAAAGCCAACCGTCGCCGAGACAAGCGCCGAAGCCGCCGATCGCAAGCGGCAGCGCCAAGCGCTCGAACTGCAGCGGGAGCGCATCCTGTCGGAGCGTACCTCAAGCCCGCATCGACGTTCGGCACTGGAAAACGCACTCGCCGACGTGGAAGAGAAGCTTGCCGAGCTAGGCTGGACGATCCACCTCTAAGCTGGCTGAAGCGCTCCGACCGTCAGCCAGAGCGCTGTGCCATGTCCATATTTCGAGCAGTGAACCACACTATTTATCGATTGGCGATTCCTTTTATTGTGGAGACGCAGGGGCCACAGTAGCAGACGCCTCAGGGCTGCTCTGTGTTGCGTTGGCGTTCCGCAGCCTGCGCTCGCAGCGTTACCAGCCGCGCATCCTCGGCGCGCTCCACCGCCTGGCGGGCATAGGTTATCTCCATCTTGTGATCGCCTTTTTTATTGCTATCGAGATCGGTGGCATTCTTCAGATCCTCTCTCGCCTCCTGCATAATCTCCGGCGCATATTTATCCGCGCCCGCCGCCTGAGCAATACGAATGGCGTTGTTGGCCTGATAAAACTCCAGCGGAGATTTCTCATCGCGCGTAATGGGATTCGGGTTTGTCTTCGATCCTTCCGTCTCCGCATACGTACCGCGCGGCAGCAGCGAGTAGTGCGCGTTCACCTTTTCCAGCACACCGTTCGTCTTGTCGTTCAGAATCACGTTCTGCATTACGACAACATCGCTAGGCTGAGTCACAGAGAAATAAGGTTCAGCCGTAACGATCATCCCGAACGACTGTAGCGCCGTCGTCACATCGATATTGTTCTTCGTGCCTGCAGGAAGCACCTCTCCAAGATTATTCGGACGGCCATTCGGACTGATCGCCCACAGCACATAGGTCAGGTACTCAGGTCCAAAACTATTCGCCGGCGTAAGGCCTTCAAACCTGGCTTCGATGTGGATTCCGCCGCGCTCGCTGGTGACTTTAGCCTCGCCCTTCGCCTCCGGCATCAGCGCCGTTCCCTTGAATCCAATCTTCGTCGATCCGCTGCGGTGCAAATAGTTCACCGCATCCAGGTCGCGCTCAACTACTTTCACGCGGTACAGATAAATACCATTCTCTTGCTTGGTTACTGCAGGATTTTGTGTAGAGGAGTTTTGTGAGGTTGGATTAGCTTCCTGAGCAAGGAGTGTGTTTGTAGCCCCGTAGACGCAAAGCCCCAAAAAAACAAGGGAGGATAGGACCTTCTTACTACGTTTCATGCAGGTTCTCCCTAATCGTTTGAGCGTGTGAATCATAGAAACACAGCGTTCACCGCCTCATTTTCGCAACTGATACTTCCGATGCCGCGCATAGGGCAAAGGGTGTCCCATGGGAAAAACACCACATCTCAAAGGAATTGCTCCTGTAGAAACAGCAACTCCCCTGTCGTGCAATCCATAAAAAGGATTGGAGACAGGGGAGTGAGCCAGTAACGATATTAAGCGGAGTGTTGCTGCGTATTGGAGCGATGCACAAAGTGATACGGAGGCCATGGGCCCGAAAGCTGCATCCTGCATTCTTTCAACTGTTGCGTGGCCGAGGTGTACTTGTTCTGATATCGCTCGATGGTTTTGTTGTCGATCAGATGGGCGATATCCAGAAGCATCTTGCCTGAGTCAGTCCGCTTACAGGTAATTTCTTCCGCAATAGGAAGGAACATACGGTGCATCTGGACCGAGAGCGCACGGGCTTTCGACTGACGTTCCCGTTGGCGGCTCGCGCTCTCTCGGAGGCTGGTTAGATACTGTTGTCCGACTGTCATGTCACGGGCCGAGTTACCCGGGCACGTATCGTCCACAAGTACCTTCAGGTGCATCTCCGCCTTGCCGCGAAGACGCTCGACGTTAGCCATGAAATGGCGTTGGTTTGACCGGACCGAACGGCGCAGCGCGTCGTCGTCCTGAAACGTCGTACCAAAACGAAAAGGCAAAACCGTGGAATGCTTGAAGCAGTCAGCTATAACTCGGGCGTGGTCCTTTGCAGCTTGCTGATCCAGACGTGCATGGTCTTCGGGCGTGTGCTCGGAGACGATGATCGCCAGGTCGCTCGCTGGGAAAAGGAACGTTTGATTACCGAAGAGACCTGATACCCCGGCAAGGGGCATCGGGCGGCGATGCCGGCAAAGTTCCGGAAAAGCCTGTCTTTCTGCAATGCAATAGGCGTACCATGCCATGTTTTTACCTTCCAGAACACGCTGAGGGGTCTAACCGCCCCATCAGGAAGTTTGTTGTCGTAGTCATACTGATACGGAGTCTGATTGGAAACGCTTCATTTGCAGTACTTTGTTCTGGCGCGCCCGCTATAAGGCAAACTGCACCGAACGCGAAACGGATAGTATGCCTATCGGAATACGGTTGGCAATACCCTACGCCGAAAAATTGCACCGAAAATAAAGCAGATTGAAAAATTATGGACTTAGTGGGGGTTTCTGGCCTAAAAAGTGCTCCCATCGGCCAGCCAGAGAATCTTTTTGGTAACACCAAAAAGCCGAACTCACGAATCTATCGGGAAGGATCCTGCGGCTTGGGATCGGCCTGCTTCTGAGCAGTGCGCCACGAGGGCGGATCAGATGCGTCCTTCGGTTTGGGCAGCGAATCCTCCGGACTGGAGATACCTACCAGACGCAATACTTTTCCAATCACACGAACAACAGGATGCATAAGAGTCGTCCCTCGTCTTGAGCCTACGCTATTTTAAACGGATGAGCGCCCATCAAGAACCGACGTACGTCCATTCGTGGGGCATCTTGAGCCTCGTAGTCTTGTGCCTGTTCTCAGGCGTGCTGATTCAACCAGCCGGAGCGCAGGATAAACCTCCTGCACCACCGCCGGACGTCGTCGTCTTCAAGAACGGCGATCAGCTTACCGGAACGCTGGTGCGCGGCGAAGGCACCAACATCATCTTCAAGAGCGACATCGTCGGCGAAGTAACGATCGCCCTCGATAAGGTCAAAGAGCTCCGCTCCAAAGGCAGCTTCGTCGTCCTCAAGAAGGACGAGCAGGTCAGCCGCGCCACCAGGCAACCCGGCAACATCGCCGTAAGCGACGAGAACGTGACCCTCGCCTATCCAACCGGCGCGCCCGTGACCGTGCCGGACAAGAACCTTGGCTTCATCATCGATACTGCCACCTACAACAAAGAGGTCCTCGAAAATCCCAGCTTCTGGCACGGATGGAACGGTTCCATCACCGGCGGAGCCACGGTCCTCGAGTCGACCTCCTTCGGGCAAACCTTAACAGCAGAAATCGCTTTAATACGAACCATCCCCACAGTCCCCTATCTGCCACGCCGTACCCGCACTACGTTTAACCTCAGCGAAACATACGGCAAACTCACCCAACCAACCGTCCCACAGACCGTCCCGCCCACGCCCGACTCAGTTGCGAAGACCCACATCTTCCACACTGACTTTGAGCACGACAAATATTTCACTGACCGCTGGTATGCCCTGGGAGGCTTCGGGTTCGACCACAACTTCTCGCAAGGCCTGGACTTCGCGCAGATATACGGCGTAGGTATCGGCTGGACGGCCATCAAGGACGCGAAGCAGGAGCTCGACCTCAAGGCAGACATCCACTACCAGCGACAGAACTTCACCCCGCCCACCCCCAACGAGGATCTGATCGGCTCATCCTTCGGCGAAGCCTATACACGAACCTTGCCGGGCAAGATGCTATTCACGCAAAGCGGAACCTTCATTCAATCATGGAACAACACGAACGCCTGGTCTGCTATCGCTGCCGCCGGCCTGGCTCTTCCCGTCTACCATCGCTTCAGCCTCAGCGTGAGCATACTCAATAACTACCTCAACAATCCCGCCATCGGCTTCAAGAACAATAGCTTCCAGTTCGTATCCGGAGTCACCTATACCTTGCACTAGAGCGAAATCATGGAGGCTATATCCCGAACAGCGTAACGGTGATCAAAGGGATAACGACGGGATAAAAGGGACAGAGCATACAGAAATCAGAACGACCGGGTCTGCATGCTTTTCGTTTCTGGTGTTTGTTCTGCTCCTATCAGTCTTTATCCCTTTGATCACCGTTACGCCTTTGTCCTCGCTGTGGAACCCTACTGGCCATTCAAAATTCGCGTCACAGGGTCGGGCAGCTCCTTATCGGCATTCTTCAGTAACAGGCTGACCTGCCACATCTCCGTGTCCGAAAGCACATGGTTGTACGCGGGCATCCCCGTCAGGCGAATCCCGTTTGCTACCTTCCAGTACGTCTCGCCGGGCTCGTCATCGCTGACACCGACTACGTTTCCCTTCCCATGTTTCTTCCAGAGCTGCGGGGCCGAAGGATACATATGCTTCGCATAACCCACCTCGTGCCCCGGAATTCCGTGGCAGTTCGCGCACTGGGCGCGATAAATGTGGGCACCAGCCTCAAAGACGTCCTCGCTGGTGCCGAACGGAGCGGTCTTGGCCTCGCGTTCGATGCGCGCATCTAACGGCAGCCGCACAATCTGTTTCTCAAACGGCAATGGAGCATCGACCACAGCAACCGGCAGCGGTCCGAAGCGGAGATAAAGAAACAGCCCCGCAGCAGCCGCCGCGACCCCAAGCACAAAACCCAGAAAAACCTTCCCAAAACCCCCGCCGCCGCTCTTTTTCGCCATTTGAGACGCACTCCTTCGCAAGTTATTGCTGTAGTATCGCCCCCGAATCGGCGGCGGATGTTCTAATAAAGGGAATGGCCAGCAGTTCGACCCAATCGGTCCGCAACCGCGGCCTTCGAGTTCCACAATAGCAAAGCAATGCTTGTGCAGGAGTAATCTTTGATGTTCGGTTTCAGGTTGAGTGTGAAGTGTGCAGCTGCAGTGTTGCTGGCAGGTCTTATGGCCAGCGGAGTAAGCGCCCTCGAGGCGCAGTCGACGCATCGGACGCGCCGCGAGTCCAACGCCAACCGCAAGGCGCGTATCGCCAGGACGATTGAAGACACGTACACCCGCCGCTGGGAAGTCGGCGGCGGCGGCGGCTATCTCCGGTTCCGCTCCGGAGAGAATCTCCAGCGGAACAACCAGGTCAGCTTCTGGACCTCAGGCACCTACTTCCTGAACCCCAAGCTCGGTATCACCGGCGACGTCCGCGGCTCCTACGGCAACGCCAAGATCGGCAACACCATCTTCAACATTCCCAACCCGCAGATCTCCCAGTACACCTTCATGGGCGGCCCCACCTATCGCGTCTGGACCAAAGAGAAGACCGCCATCAGCATCTTCGGCGTAGGCGGCGCGGCCATCGGCAAGTTCGACAGCGGCGCCAAGGGTCTCACCTCAGCCGACATCCACGTCTGGCAGTCAAACACACGACCCGCCTTCAGCCTGGGCGCCAACTTCGACTACAACTTCTACCCCAACTTGGCCGTCCGCGTAACGCCAACCTACCTCGGCACCTTCTTCCGCATGGATCCCAACGACACCAGCACCAGCTCGCGCGGCTCCATCCAGAACAACCTCGGCGTCAACGTAGGCCTCGTCTACCGCTTCGGCCGCATCAAGCAACGGTAATTTACTACCTTAGCATTTGATTTCGAAATGTCATCTTGAGCTACGCCTCTCGCAGCTTCATCGTGAGAGGCGTAGCTCGTAAGACCTGCGGTTCGACGTTGTCCCTCTAAGTCTTCGCGCGCGGCTCGGTCATATTCTTCGGGTCAAGAATCTCCGCAATCTGCTCTTCAGTTAGCAGCTTCTTCTCCCGCGCCAGTTCTACAATCGACCGCCCACTCGCAACCGACTCCTTCACCAGCGCCGCAGCCTTCGCATACCCGATATACGGATTCAGCGCCGTAGCCAGCGCAATCGTACTGCCTGCATAAAATTCGCACCGCTCCCGATTGACGGTAATCCCCCGCACGCAGTGGACATCCAGCTCCCGCAGCGTGTTCGTCAGAATCGTGATCGACTGCAGCGTATTGTGCGCCATCGCCGGCATCATCACATTCAGCTCCAGCTGACCCGCCTGCACCGCCATCGCCACCGCCGCATCGTTGCCCACCACCTGAAACCCCACCATCGCCGTAAGCTCCGCCAGCACCGGATTCACCTTACCCGGCATAATGCTCGACCCCGGCTGCAGACTCGGTAACGCAATCTCATTGAACCCCGTATTCGGCCCCGACGACAGCAGCCGCAGATCATTCGAGATCCGCACCATCTCCAGCGCCAGCCCCCGCAGCGCCCCCGAAACCTCCGCCATCGGCGCACACGACTGCATCGCCCACCGCAGGTCATACGCCGGATGCACCTCCACCCCGGCAATCTTCCCCAGCTTCGCCACCGCCTTCTGCCTGTACTCCGGATGAGTATTCAGCCCAGTCCCCACCGCCGACCCACCCAACCCCAGCGTCCGCAACCCAACCGACCCACGTCGAATCGCCGCAGAACACTCCCTTACTGCCGCCGCATATGCCGCAAACTCCTGCCCCAGCGTAATCGGCACCGCATCCTGCATATGCGTGCGCCCGGCCTTCAGCACGTCTGCAAACTCCTGCGCCTTCGCCGAAAAACTCCCCGCCAACCCATCCAGGACAGGATAAAGCTCCTCCAGCGCCAGCAGCGCACTCAACCGCATAGCCGTCGGAAACACATCATTGGTCGACTGCCCATAGTTCACATGGTCATTCGGATGAACCTTCTTATAGCTCCCCAGCGCCTCACCCAGAATCTGATTCGCCCGATTCGCCAGCACTTCATTCGTATTCATATGCAGGCTCACCCCCGCGCCCGCCTGAAACACATCCACCACAAACTGCTCATGATGTTTCCCGTCGAGCACCTCATACGCCGCCCGCGCAATCGCCTCACCCTGCTCCTCGGAGATCAACCCCAACTCCCGATTCGCCTCCGCCGCCGCCAGCTTCACCATAGCCAGCGCCCGAATCAAAAACACACTAGCCCTCAACCCACTAATCGGAAAATTCCCCACCGCCCTAGCCGTCTGCGCTCCATAAAGCGCTTCGGCAGGAACTTCAACCACCCCGAGTGAATCGCTTTCGGTCCTGTGTTTTGACATCGATCACCTCTTACTTATTGAGATGATAGGTTGAATCTATGAGAGGCATCGTTCGCGCTTCACTCGTCTGTTCATCATTGTTCTTGCCGATTTTGGCAACCCCTCAAAACAATAGTCGACCAGCACTCAAGGGATATCAAGCAAAACAAGCCTCTCTTCAGGCTCGGGGCGCTAGGGCTTTGAACGCTGAATATGCACACGAGAAAACTCCAGGCTGTGAAAACGCGACAGATTCCAACAGCCAAACGAGTTGTGTCGGGGCTGAGTTCCAAATCACCCATAGAAACTATGAAACCTATGCTAAAGCGATTGCGGAATTGCTACGCCTCCGCGATCCCGAAGCCTTTGACCCTCCGATGTACCCAGACCGCGATAAAGAGTTCGATAGATCGGAAAGACTATGGATTCGATATCGCGAGGCCCAATGCCAAACATTTGGTGAAGAGTTTGAAGGAGGGACGATAGGGCCTAGAGAAGTTTATGGCTGTAAACAGGATCTTACCCGCAGCCATATGCGCGAACTCGCAAGTCTCTACAAAGACTTATTCGATTAGGCAACCCGCCAAATGTAGCCCAAAATGGCCACATCCGCAGGAACCTCATCCGCACCCAACGAATCTGTCTCTGCTCGAGTATTTGGCATCGCTACCTCTCGGCAACTTTCGACATCGTGGCGTAGTAGCAGGTCAGATCAGTATTAGGCGGCTGAACGCCGAGCGCGCGCAACATCGTAACGATCTGGCCGCGGTGGTAGCTCGTGTGATTGATGACGTGAAGAATAATCTGCCATCGAGGAACACGAAACTCTGCGCCATCCGGCAGTATCGTCAAGATCTCTTCGGTCAGGTCGGGATCGGACGCGGCCTCAAGCCAGTGCCTGTAGCCCTCCCTGAGTACAGGCCATGACTCCACAAGATATTCGAAGCCATGCTCCGGAGCCGGACCGGGCGGCAGCCGGTCATTATCGATCTCTTCCAGTCGCCAAAGCCAGACCCGCTCGCCATCATGGATATGCCGAAGCGTGCGAAGAATACTCGTGTGCGAAGCACCACAATCGAGATCAAGTTGATCCGAATCAAGAGAAGAGCATGCATTTAGAATCTGGCCGGTGGCCCAGCCCGAGTAGCCGATGTGTCCAAGCAAAAGCTGTTGCAACTGTGACATAACGCTGAAATTATAGTTGCCGCTTACCACGCGCCCCATCCCGCCAAAAATAAAATTCCATAATCTGTCGATTTCCCCGTCGCTCATTCGACAAATAGGCAGAAGGAGAAATCGTCATGCTGCCGGAAACGAACTCAATCACCCGCTCGATAGCAATCCTCCTGCTGGCACTCGCGACCATCAATTTTTCGCAATTCACCGCAGTCCATTCAGAATTTGACCTTGCAGACGGCCTAAGTCTCTATTTCGAGATACACGACTCGCGACAACCTCTTGTCATCCTCCGCGAGGACGTCAGCGCCCACTCCGTCTCCAGCGAGCTCTTCACCTCGCCGCAGATAGCCCTTCTCGTCAATACCGTCTTCAACGAGACACCCACGACCGGTCAATAAATCCTGCCCAGCCAATCCCCATGAAAGCCCACCCGCCGTCGGCCCACCATCAACCAATCCGACTCACTGGTTAGTCCTAAGGAAGGCCGTCGAATCCATCTCGTCTTCAATTTTTTTCATGTCATTCGCGAAGTTATCTAACGCAGCAAGTTCAAATGGTGCATGTAAGGTGACAGTTTGCTCATGATCTTCCGTATGGAGCGACACCTCCACATAAGGATGTCCCGCCAAATCTTTTACGTAGAAGCGAAGAGCTGCTCCGCCAAACCCATCGGGTCTAAAGTCGCCTAGTTTGAGTTTTCTTTCGTCTTTGGGCGACTGCGGAAATCCTTCAAGTAAAGAAACCATTTCAGTCAACCTGCCGTGTTCTAAATACATCTTGGTAACCCCGCCAAATTCACCATTCCAGGCTGAAAAAGTGATTTCCAACATATCAGTGTCTTCCCAAATGAGTCTGAGCTTAATCCCTTTATCCATCTTGCCTTTCAATTTTTCGCAATCGACTTAGATCAATCATGTCCACGACAACCATACTTCAGAACGCCTAAAATTGATGCTGACAATGGCCACCATCAACCAATCCGACTTCATCCAGTCCGTAGCCGACGCCCTCCAGTACATCTCCTACTACCACCCCGAGGACTTCATCACCAACCTCACCCGCGCCTACGAGCTCGAACAGTCCCCCGCAGCCAAAGACGCCATGGCCCAGATTCTCATCAACTCCCGCATGTGCGCCGAAGGCCACCGCCCCGTCTGCCAGGACACCGGCATCGTCACCGCCTTCATCAAGCTAGGCATGGAGACCCGCTGGTCGAACGACGGCCAACCTCTCCTCACCATCCAGCAGATGGTCGACGAAGGCGTCCGCCAAGCCTACAACTACCCCGACAACAAGCTACGCGCCAGCATCCTCTCCGATCCTGCATTCTCCCGCAAAAACACCGGCGACAACACCCCCGCCGTCGTCTCCGTCGAGATGGTTCCAGGCGGCGAAGTCGACATCACCGTCGCGGCCAAAGGCGGAGGCTCCGAAGCCAAATCCAAGTTCGCCATGCTCAACCCCTCCGACTCAATCGTCGACTGGGTGTTGAAGACCGTCCCCACGATGGGCGCCGGCTGGTGCCCCCCCGGCATGCTCGGCATCGGCATCGGCGGCACCGCCGAAAAGGCCATGGTCATGGCCAAAGAATCATTGATGGACCCCATCGACATGCAGGAGCTCAAAGCCCGCGGCCCCCAAAACAAGCTCGAAGCCCTCCGCATCGAACTCCACGACAAGATCAACCAGCTAGGCATCGGAGCCCAGGGCCTCGGCGGCCTCACCACCGTTCTCGACGTCAAAATCCTCGACTACCCCACCCACGCGGCCAACCTTCCCATCGCCATGATCCCCAACTGCGCCGCCACCCGCCACGCCCACATCCACCTCGACGGCAGCGGCCCCGTCGCGCTCGACCCACCCTCGCTCGAATCCTGGCCCACCCTCACCTACGACGTCTCCACTGCCCGCCGCGTCAACCTCGACACTGTCACCCACGACGAAGTCCGCACCTGGAAGCCCGGCGAAGTCCTCCTCCTCTCCGGCAAGCTCCTCACCGGCCGCGACGCCGCCCACAAACGCATGACCGACATGCTCAACCGCGGCGAAACCCTCCCCGTCGACCTCCGCGGCCGCTTCATCTACTACGTCGGCCCCGTCGACGCCGTCCGCGACGAAGCCGTCGGCCCCGCCGGCCCCACCACCGCCACCCGCATGGACAAGTTCACCCGCCAGATGCTCGACCAAACCGGCCTCCTCGGCATGGTCGGCAAAGCCGAGCGCGGCCCCGCCGCCATCGAAGCCATCCGCGACCACCAGGCCGTCTACCTCATGGCCGTAGGCGGCGCCGCCTACCTCGTCTCCAAAGCCATCAAGAGCAGCCGCGTCCTCGCCTTCGAAGACTTGGGCATGGAAGCCATCTACGAGTTCGACGTCAAAGACATGCCCGTAACCGTAGCGGTCGACTCCAACGGCATAAGCGTCCACAACACCGGCCCCGCCGAATGGAAAGCCCGCATCGCCGGCGAACTAGCAGGCGTCCCCATCCTTCAGTAGCGCAGTAGCATTATCGCCGACTAACGCAACCTAAGCGGAGATCGCAGAGCGCACCACGCCTTAAGCATGATTTAATTGGACCCCTGCGACTATACCCTTAGCGTCTTTACGCGACAGGAGAAACAACCATGGTCCGCAATGCCTACCTAGCGTTCGTCCTTGCTTCCACTCTCGGTGCCGTCGCCCAGGAAAAGAAGATCGATCAATCCGCTTTACCTCCCGCCGTCCAAAAGACGGTGCAAGGACAGTCCAAGGGCGCAACCATCAAGGGCTTTTCGACCGAACGGGACCACGGCAAGAAGGTCTATGAAGCGGAGATGATCGTGGATGGCCACTCAAAGGACATCCAGATCGCGGAAGACGGAACGTTAAACGAAATTGAAGAAGAAGTCGCCTTCAATGCGCTTCCGGCAAACGTGCAAACGGCACTCACCGCCAAAGCTGCGGGAGCGAAGATCACGAAAGTCGAATCGCTCACAAAGCACGACAAGCTCGTCGCATACGAAGCAGCAACCCTCAAAGGTACGAAAAAAGGGGAGATCCAGGTTGGACCAGATGGAGGCAAGCTCTCCCACGAGGAGTAGTCTCGCAGTTCCTGATCGGGAACCCGGGTGCCCCACACATCGATTCTGATGTGTGGGACATCGTCCGAAGGACGACCGTCTTCCCACCGCAAGGCCGTGTCACCCGAATCAACCGCGCTGCAGTGTCCTGCTTAAGAGCACGGCTTCAGCCGTGCCGGTAAAGAACCGGGTCGCAGACCTGCACCGCTCTGCCGAAGGCCTGAGCGAAGCGCGCAGCAGCGCAACGACTCAACTGCCTGGGCGAGACGCAGGGACCGTCATTTTAAGATGATGCCAATGCATATTTCTTGAAGGAGCACGCGCCAAATCCGTCTTCAGGCTCCTCATACTCAGCGGTGTAAAACCCACGACCGCCTGAAAGACGACTGGCAACCGCTGATCGTTCATGCTCGACGAGAATGTCGTCGCAGATGAGACCGAGCGCAGTCTCTACCGATGCAAAGTCTCGTACCCATAAGGTAGCTCCGCCGTCCTCCCTGACGATGACGAGAACGTGCCCCTGGGCTCCGTGACTAAGATAAACACCATCCTCAAACATGAAAGCGCCTCCAAACCATTCAGCCTACCACGCAGCACGACGGCATATTGCTAAGTTATGAAGTTCCCTGCGTGGAGGGCTACTCCTCTATACTGGCAGCCATGAACCGCCTCTCCGCTCTTTTGCTACTCGCCTGCTTTGTTACTTGCTCTGCTCAATCTCCCCACATCAAGAGCGGGACCACCGTGTACATTGAACCGATGTCAGGATATGAAACCTATCTGGCCGCTGCGATGGTGAAGCAGCATGTTCCCCTCGTCGTCGTGACAGACAAAGACAAGGCGGACTACATTATTCGGAGTACCGTCACTCAAACCGATTCAAGTCAGCCGGCGGTTGTTGTCAACAATGGAGCTGGCCACGGTTATGGGTATCCTTTGCCGCCGTTGGCCAACAGCAGTGTTGCCGTAATCGATGCTCGATCATCCAATGTTGTATTTGCCTACTCAGCAGATAGGGGCGGACTCAAAGGCACGGCTGAGACCTGTGCAAAACATTTGAAAGAGTTCATCGAAAAGAAGCCAAAGAAGTAATTACCCGTCGCTGGATCGGCATCGACATCACCCACCTCGCCATCGGCCTCATCAAGACCCGCCTCGACGACTCCTTCACGCACGAGGTCCGCAAAACCTACGAAGTGATCGGCGAACCCACCGACGTCGCCGGAGCTTCGCAACTCGCCGAAGAAAACAAATGACAGTTCCAATACTGGGCGCTCGGCCTCTGCCGGGTGCCCCACATCTCGCTTCTGAGATGTGGGTTTCTATCCGCCTCCGCTATCGATGGGCGTGCTGCCCGATGCGAACAAATGCTATTACTATCAAGAGCGCAACCGTCGCAGGGTATTCTCTGAAATAAGGAGTTCGCATGGAGCAACTCGATCGCATTACCCAACAGCCAGAGGTTATGGGCGGTAAGGCTTGCATCCGCGGGATGCGCGTTACCGTCGGTATGGTCGTGGGACAGATTGGGGCCGGTCATACCGTCGAAGAAATCCTTGCCGATTATCCCTATCTGGAACGAGAGGACATTATGCAGGCCCTCCGCTATGCCGCATGGCGGTCTGAAGAACGCGAGGTCCTGCTAGCCATCGCATGAAGCTGCTTGTCGATATGACCGCGATGGATCAGTTTTCTGACCAATGCGGGCATCGAGGCGGCTCACTGGTCAGCGTTTGGCCGAAACAACGCCCCCGATTCGGAGATCATGGCCTATGCCCAAGCAAACGGCTACGTTGTCCTGACTCACAGTCGATACGAATCGTACACGAATACGCATTCTCCCGTTACGATAGATATTCAATCAATTCAAACACTTACAAATAAATTCCTCAAAAACCCGAGCAAATTCGCTTGTCAAGTCCCAAAACCACCTAACTCCATCAAAACAAGCAAGATCGCATTTGCAAAAAGGTTTTCATTCATCCGCTAAAATAGAACTAGAAGATAAAAAACCCCAGCCAAAAGCTGGGGCTTTCCCATTAACCCGTAACTCCTTTAGAAAGACGAATTTGCCTATAACCCTTTTAGAAAGACGAATTTACAAATCTAATTCATCGCAAGCAATTGATAATAAGCAACTTACGGAAAGGTATCCGGGGGGGGTCACACAATCCGGGAAGGATGTTCAGGAGCAGGTGGAGCAGGCTTCTGCTTCCGGCTAAGCACAAAGCTCCGCTTCTTCCGCCGCTTATCCGAAGCATGGTCGATCTTCTTCCAGAACCCCACAAAGTAATCGACCGCCGAGATAATCGACACGGCCGTCATCCAGTAAATGGCTGTCACCGCGATAAAGTGCACCGCGACGATAAAACCGCCCCAGTTCCAGTAATCCCACCGGTGAGCCAGAATAGCGGCCACTACCGAAACAATCTGAATCACGGTCTTCAGCTTGCCAATCTCGCTCGCCTCAATCGTGAAACCCTCAGCTGCCGCAATCGATCGCAGCCCTGAGACCAGAAACTCCCGCCCAATCACCAGCACGGCGATCCACGGCGGAACAATTCGAGGGTTGTAAGCCACCAGCACGATGTAGGCAGCCGAAACCATCAGCTTGTCGGCCAGCGGATCGAGCAGCATTCCCATCGTCGTGATCTGCCCACGACGCCGCGCCAGGTAGCCATCCAGCCCATCCGTAATGCTGGCCAGGATAAAGACGACCGACGCGATGATCTCCTGCTCGCCGCCGCGCAGGCCCGTCTGACCGTGTCCCTGAAAAGGAAACGCGGGCGACAGGATCCAGATCAGCAGCGGAACGCATGCAATCCGGCTCATCGTGATGGAATTCGGCAGGTTCATCGGCGCAAATGCTTTTGAAATCCGGCAAGCCAAAAAGCCGGACGACAATAGCATTTTGTCACACTGGAGCGTCGACGCGACAGCGCTTCGTTCGCTGTTTGTTACTATGCTCCGATGTTGACACGCAGGAGTTTCTCCCAACTGATCACCGCTGCTCTAGCGCTTCCGTCGCTCGCCCTCGCCGAGTCAGACCAGGGTTTGGCAGACTCCCAGTTCTCCGTCATGATGTGGGCGCTGAATAAACAAGGAACCTTTGAGCAGAACCTCGAACGAGTCGCGCAAGCAGGTTATCAACACATTCAGCTCGTCGATGAGTTCAAGCACTGGTCGGAAGAAGACAAACGCCGAATCCTGGCTCGAATGAAGTCCCTCGGCATCTCGGTCGACGCGATGGCCGGCATGACGACAGGCTTCGTCAACCCAACCGGAAGCGAAGCCTTTCTAGCCGACTTGAAGGCATTGATTCCGACGGCGCATCAACTGCAGTGCAAACAGATCATCCTGCTTTCAGGCAAGCGAATCGAAGGCTCTTCATCGCAACACGAAGCCTCAATCGCAACTCTCAAGCAAGCAGCCGAGATTCTGCATGCCGAGAACATAGTCGGAGTGATCGAACCAATCGACCGCCTCGAAAACCCAACCATCTACCTCGACGGAGTAACCGAAGCCTTCGAGATGACCAAAGCCGTAGCAAGCCCGAACATCAAAGTCCTCTACGACCTGTACCACGAGCAGCGAGGCTTCGGAAACCTCATCGAGAAACTCGATAAGAACATCGCCGAAGTCGGCCTGATCCACGTAGCCGACGTACCCGGACGCCACGAACCGGGCACCGGCGAAGTCAACTACATCAACATCTACAGAAAGCTGGTGCAACTGAAATACAAAGGCAACATCGCAATGGAGTTCTACCCCACCGGCGATGTCGTCAAGACCCTGCAGCACGCACGCGAAGAAGCGCGCAACGCTCGACCACTGACTACAACTTGAATTTAGAGGAGGTGCGACAAGCGCATAAGGGAATAATTCAACTGGGCGGCCCTAGTGGACGATTTTCGAACTTTCCATGGCTTGGAGATCCGCTCAGACTCTCTTTCGGCGTCCGTTTGAGACCTGAGCGCCAACCCCAGTTACCGGAAATCCTTTTTTGTGGGATGCGAGACGCCAAGTTCCGAGCGGTCGCTTGGATTGTTTCCGAGTTGCCCACCATCCAGACACTACTCGGGAAAGGGCCTTCAATGGGCGTGCCGGGCCTTGTTCTGATTTTGCCAACAATCCGAAAATGCTCGTCCGGCGGACCTATTCGTATGTCTTAAAGCTCGTCCACAAAGGCGAGGTCGCGCCTCGCTACATATCTCAATAGCAGCTCTTGCAAAATCCAGCAATCCCCCAGAGCGGCTACTACATCAAGCCCAGGTAAGAACGTTTCCTACCTCGTTTGAAGACGGGAACCGGCATCGGCGTGCTGAGGTCCCGCATGGATGACCGGCAAACCGGAATGTATGGTCCGTCGCCGTATTGCAAGCGAAAAGATAGAGCTCTTGCAGGTGGTTGAGTTTTCGACTGTCCGAAAGAGAAGTCTTCCGCAAGTTTTGAGAATTCTGATTGGAACGGCTGGGTATAATACCCCGGTCATCCAAAAACTGCTCGATGTATTCAGTCTGACTTGTCGAACGACCGTTGTAAGTGTCGTTCAGAAATGAAGGTTTGCCGTGCGTCCAAGGTTCTCTCAATTTCCTGCCTCCTTCTGGCTTGCAAAGATCTGGTTGATGTTATTTGTCTTATGCGCGGTAGGAGCGAATTGTGCCAGTGCCCAGAATCGCGGCACGTTTGTGTACACGGGAGGCAACGGGTACTCAGGCACTCCGACGCCGGTCAGTGGGTTTGCGATTAACGCGTCGAACGGGACGCTGAGTACGGTATCCGGCTCACCGTTTGGGTTACCGGGAAGATTGCTGGCGATCGCGGGGGATCCATCGGGGAAGTTTGTCTATGTGGTCACGACTGACGGCTCTCTGTCGGCCTTCACGGTAGATAGTCTGGCAGGCACACTGACGCCGGTCTCCGGGGGTCCGTACACGATTTCAGGTACATCGGGTGGGTATTCCCCGACCGGAAGGATACTGTCGATCGATCCAACGGGGAAGTATCTCTATACGGCCGGAGGTAGCCAGTTATATGGTTTTGCCATCGACGCGTCGAGCGGTGCATTGAGTGCGATCGCGGATTCCCCGTTCACGGCAACCAGCGCAAGCGCGGTGGCGGTCGATCCGTCGGGTCATTATCTGGTGACATCGAGCGGGACAGAGTCCTGAGTCTACACCATTGATAGCAGCACGGGAGCGTTGTCGGCTTATGGCTCCGGGGTTAGCGGCTGCGGCGGCAACCGGATGACGTTTGAGCCTTCCGGGCATTTCTTTACGGCACGGTGGGGTCGGGGATCTCGGCCTGCAGTTTCAGCAGCGGCGCACTGTCGGTAGTGAGCGGCTCTCCGCTGGCCAGCACAAGCGGAGCTAGCTTTACGGGGATCGCCGCTCATCCATCCGGCTCCTTCCTGTACGCAACCGACAGCACCTGCGTCGACGGAGGCAGCAGCAACCGGCTCTATGGCTACGTTATCGATCCGTCTACCGGCGCGCTGACGGCGATAGGCGGTTCACCCTTCACCTTACCGGGTTCTTCCGGGTGCTACTACGATGAGGATGTTGCCGCGGAGGCTTCGGGCAACTTCGTCTATACAGTGGATGCCAACGATGGCGTGGCCGCATACAAGGTGAACTCGCAGACAGGAGCGCTGACACTGGCCTCCAGTTCCTTTACTGGCCCCCGCCGCTCTCACACTGGCCACGGTTCCCAACGCTATCTCCTCAACAGCGACCTTGACTGGTCTGCAGATCGTTCCAGTCACTGCACAGATCGCTACCAGTACGCCGGGCAAGCAGTACCAGTTCACCCTGAAGGGCACTTTCAGTGATGGCAGTACAGGCTTCCTGATTGCCTCAGCGACCTGGAGTTCGTCGGATACAGGTGTGGCAACGACCGCAGCAGGATTAGCCACCAGCACCGGCTACGGCACCACGGCTATCACGGCCACAGTCAACGGAGTCTCGGCAACGCGACTCTGACGTAACCCCACCGGCACTGACCAGCATCACCGTCACGCCGCAATCGACAACCATCTACAACGGGACCGCTATCCAGCTCAAGGCCACTGGCTTGTATGCCGACGGCAGCAGCGTCGATCTAACTAACGCCGTTACCTGGACCTCGTCGGATACCACCATCGCTACCGTCTCCGCACAAGATCTGGTCCAGAGTCTGGCCCTCGGCAACGCTACCATCTCCGCTGCCGATACCGTCACCGGAACTGCCTCCCTCAACATCGTGACCGCATTTACGTGGGGAGCCACGGGATCAAATGGCACGTCTGCCTCGGTAAGTTCAGCGGATCCGCCAACTTTGGTTTGTCTCTAGCTCCGGATCGTAATTTTGCTGGAGTTGTAACCTTTGCCTGCTCGAATCTGACCCCGAACGCCACCTGTTCTGTCAATCCCTCATCGGCGACTTTGGCGAATGGGTCGGCCGCCAATATCAACGTAACGATCACGACAGGTCAGACGCTCTCTGGCCAGATTCGGCGGAAACCATTCGAATGGAATCTCGCTCCTATAATTCTGCCCGCAATGGCTCTTCTGTTTCCAATCAAGCGCAGACGATGGGCGCGCCAAATTCTCGCCGGAATCGTTTTGATGGTTGTCATCACTTGCGCTTCCTGTGGCAGCGCCTCTTCAAGATCGGCTAGTGGAAGTGACGGTTCTGGTGGGGGAGGCTCGTTGACGAGCGCGACACCTCCCGGCAGCTACGCCGTAGTGGTTACCGCTACTAGCGTCGACCATGCGATACAGAACATCAATTTGACTGTTCAGGTTCAATGAAACGGGTACTTCAAGGTGAAGAGCAGGCGTGGCAGAGACTCGGAACTGACGCGGTGCGTTGTCCCTGACCAACAGCCGGCTGCGTCAACTCCTTCAGCGCCCGGTATAAATCCGATACCACCACATTGATCCTATGCAGCCAATTGGACGTATTACCGGCAATCCGGAAACTATTCTGTTGGGCCTGAAAAGTGGGTTTTACGGAACCTTCGCGACGTCACTCGGTCAACATGACCTCGTGGCATCTACAACGAGCTCTAAAGCGACAAAACGCGCGATCCGTTTTCTTCACTTGAGCCGCGCAAATTGGACTACACAACGAGAGGTTCTCCTTCCTCCAAAGCCTTAAGCAACCGCTTTGGTTTTGCAGCCAACCGACGGCATTCCTCACAGTGTTTTGCGAGCTGTTTTAGGTTTCCCTCTGTCGCGCCAGTGGAAATGAGAGAGTGGAGCAATTTGCGATTGTGACGTTGAATATGGTCTTTGAATGCAGGCAGGTTGATAGGTAAACGTGATGGTTGTTTAGTGCAGGCGTCGAGAGATGACCGCCATTTCATATCGGGGACACCGGCCATTGCGTAAGCTATTTCCCGAGGTTCTCCTTTGTATCGCCCGCTTGTTAGGAACGCCCAAAGATCTGCGATATTCTCCGTCGAGTGGAGATAGGGCCAATTCGTCTGCGCGCCCGGCGAGGTATTCTTGATCGACTGCAAAAGATGTTCCAAGCTCTTAGGTCTTTCATGTGCCTGAGGAGATCGGGCCATCTTGGCTCAATGAAATTGATGAGATCATCCCGCCGCCGCGCAAGCTGATGGCGTGGAATAAGTGGACGCCTTCCGCACGTGGACGTTATCGACGTGGACTCAACAGGATCGTCTCCACCATCACCGGAAACTCTGAACCGGGCTTCGGATAGGTCAATAACGTCATTGTCGTTGCTTGACTCTGTTAGCCGTTTCTCCAGCGCTGCGATTCGCTTTTCGAGTTCCGCCACTTTTTCCGTCAAGTGAGCTACTTCAAATTGTTGCGATGAATTCGGCACATTTTGATTCTCCCACCGCATAAATCGGGCTATCCAGGCTCTTCCACCGCTGATGTGGAAATCGGCCTTTCCGCAAAGCCCGAAATCTGAAAAACAGGCCTTACAATCCCCTGAGCTATGGGATCAGCAAGTCCAAATTCGATTTCAGGTGAGCGGAATGCGGTTCATCTCAAGTCCGGGGAGCCGGTTGACCCCTCCGGTCCGGGGCTGAAGGAACCAACACTTCCACTGACAGCGGACCGAACATCCGCGGCTCGCTTGAATCTCCATCAGGGCGCGGAGCGCCCTGATGGGGACATTCTTCAGCCTAAAAGGGGGCGGGAGTTTGAGGGCGGAGCCTTCATCAGCGCCGTAGGCGCTGTGCCTTCCTTTTCATTTGAAGAAGACGAAATCTCCCGGCTGGCTAAGTTTTTCCTGTTGCTTGATGCATGGGACCGGAGGCGCAATGAATCTCCGGTCATGTAGCCAATGCGGTGAACCCGTAGCCCTCGTCCCGGTGAGGCAGATAGGTTCTAGGTGTCGCACCTAAACCAGTTAGTACGCCTCGTAAGATGTGGGGTCCAAGGACCCCATCGCAGTCGTAATCGCCAAAGATGGTGATGCGTTCGCCTCCCCGGATACCGCGAAGGACACGAGCCGTGGCTTTCTCCATCGAGGGAGTCGAAAAGGGATCGGGGAGATCGTTCCGGGATGGCACCTTTAGAAAGACATCAATCTCCTCGATGCCGCGCCCGGCCAGCACTTCCAGCAATGGCTGACATAGAAACATCGCTCCCTCCCAAGAAAAAACGCCCAATATTCGAATCGAGCGTTGCCGTTTCTCCGCGGGCAATGTTGTCCCGTGGATAGAAAACTCAGTCAAATGGACGATTCGTGTTGTAGTGAGTGAGAGTCCGGATTGCCGACCACCCGGAACTCGGAAAGAGCGACAGAATGGCTCGCTGAGTGCTATGGCCTTTCCTCACCAACTGAGAATTTCTTGCAACTGTTGGTGATCGCTTGGGTGCGACAATGACGACCTGCGATCTTCACTCCATATTCGCAGCCGCGACCGTCCGACGACCGCCGAAACCCCGGCTAATACGACAGTCGCCGACCAATCTCCTCGGCGACCTCATTGCGTTGCCTGTGAGTACTCAGCACACAGCGCGAATCTGCATCCTGCTGATGGACTCGATATCCTGGATTGTGAATTGACTCGGCGCGTGGGGCTGCACTACCTTCATGGCGATGTAGGGCAGTAGCCGAGTGCGATCCGACCGTGGCTATGTCGGCGGAGTCCAAATGGATTACGACGAAGCATTAAACCCTATCTGAACGTCTTTGCCTGTTTCATTCTGGATTTGCGAGGGGCCTGTGAAAAGATTGCTTGTAATCACTGCGCGCGCTACTCCCTTGCCCAGCAGGATATGCGGCTTGTTCTGGCGAAACTCGCAGCCCTGAATCATAACGCTACCGGCAACCGCTTGAACGGCAGCACGTGGTCCTTCTTTCCCCCATTGCACAAAAGTGCAATCGCTGAAGCCGACTGTGCCCTGACCATCGATCTTCGCAATCTGATTGCACGGTCCCCAGAAAGCGCTGTTGCTTATGCGGAGGACCCCTTTGTTGGTGGAACGCACTTCCACCATGGTGGGGTCGTCTCCGTGGAAAGAAGTGAACTCGCCGTTCGCAATGAGAAGTCCGTATGGTGCAGCCTGCTCCACGAGAATGGCGCGGCTGCAATCATCAGCACCGATGCCGAGAAAGTTCCCATTGCAGCCGCCGGCTGATGTTTCTACAAATTTGTAACCGACACGATAGCCAAAGCAGAACGTGTTCAGCACGTATTCCCAGTCAGAGCGGCCAAAGATGAATGCTTCGCCATTGCGCGTCTGCCATTGGTAGACCGGGCTGTGCGAATTCCACCATGGATTGAAGTGAACATTTTCGATGCGCCCGATATCGTAGATCGCATCCACCCAGACACCCCGGCGCAAAGGCTGTCCGGTGACATTGCGTATGTAGTGCCGCTCATTCTTGCTGGCGTCGATGCCCTGATACGGATTGAGCAATTCAACATCGAAGACGGCTGGATTCTTTCCGCGCATGGCGATGGTCCATGGATACGGGATTGGCTCGGCATCCGTTCTCTGTTCCGGATAGTAGACCGAAAGGCCGCAGACAGAGCTATTAGTATTCAGCGTAAGGAACGGCGTCCCGTCTTCGCTTCCGCGGTTGCTATCAACCAAAAACGCAGTGCCGTCGTCTCCGGGCTTTGGCTGGTCCTTGTCGCGGAAGCCGTTGTGCGAAGGGGCACAACTGAAGGATCCACGAAGTGTCACGCCTTCCGGCATCATGAGCGTTCCACGAAAAAGATAACGCCCTGGAGGAGCATGGACGGTTCCTCCACCGTCATGATGAGCTGCATCGAGGGCGCGTTGGAAAGCGGAGGTATCGTCGGTCGAGGAATCTCCCCGAGCGCCGTGCTTTCTTACGTCGATATACAATTCTGTGGCGTTGTTCCGTTCCGCCGAAGCTTGACTCGTAGCACCTATCCAGGCACCCAAACCTGCTGTGGTTCCAAGAGACAGAAGACGACGCCGCGAGGGTGCTGCATCATTCAACACACTCATTTTTTCTCCAGATTATTCAGTAGTATTTGACATTGAAGGTGGTGCATCCTCATGCGCACTGCCCCACTGCAGGTTGGGCTTGTCAGTCATTTCAAGAACAAGTGTTCCACCGTTGGCGATATCCGCATGCCGAAACCAGGCTTTATTGAGAGGCTTTCCGTTCAGCTTTGCGGACTGGATATATTTGTTCTGCGCTGAGGCATGGCGGGCAATAACGGTAAAGAGTTTTCCATTGCCGAGCCGGACCGCACTTTTGGTAAAGATCGGGCTTCCGATCTCATATACGGGGCTACCAGGACATACTGGGTAAAAACCAAGCGCACTGAGAACATACCAAGAGGAGGTGGCTCCGCCGTCATCATCTCCGGGAATGCCGAGAGGACCATCGGTGTACCATACGCCCATCATTTGGCGGACGCGCCTTTGTGTCTTCCATGGCTGGCCGGAGAAGTCGTAGAGATAAGGAATATGGAAGCTCGGCTCGTTGCCCTGCGCATAGAGTCCGACGAGGCCCGTCGCATCGGGAAACTGGCCGAGGAATTGATACTTTGACGTCCCGTATTGCTCCACAAACAGGCGGTCTAACTTTGCATTGAAGGCATCGCGTCCACCCATGAGGCGGATAAGTCCGGCAACATCATGCTGGACATTGAAGCTATAAAGCCATGAGTTTACTTCGGTGAAGTAATCGCGTCCGCCCTGCCCGCCTCCAAGCATCGGATCGAAATCGGCAACCCAATGGCCATCTTCGCTCTTCGGTGCCATGAAGTCTATTCTTGGATCGAACACGTTTTTGTAGTTATGCGCGAGCCTGGAGAAATATTCGGCGTCTGAAGTCTTGCCCAGCGCCTTTGCCAGTTGCGCTACACACCAGTCATCGTAAGCATTTTCAAGAGTGACAGAGGTTGCCTGCCGTTTTTCGCCCGTGACCTGGGACACTGTTTCCTGCTCGCCTTTCGCAAGAGCCGGGAAAAATCCTTTCTCGAAATACACTTTATCGATGCTGGTAAGCGGTCCTCGTCGCCAAGGAATCATCGTCGCCTCGGTAGCATTTTTCCGCATCGCAGTGTAGGCGAGGTTCAGGTCGAAATCCTGGTAGCCCTTTGCATACGCATCGGCAATCAGGGAGGCCGCATGGTGCCCGATCATTACTGCTTGGTCACCAGCGACTGATGGAAATGAAGGAAGCCAGCCGCTCTGTTCATACATGCGCAGGTACGAGCGAATCATGTCTTCCTGCTGTTTCGCATCGAGCAGCATTTGCAAAGGATGCAGAGAACGGTAGGTATCCCACAGGCCATCATCAATGTAGAAGTCGTGCCCCTCAGCATTGTGCACCTGATGGTCATAACCGCTGAAGTACTTGCCGTCCTCGGTAATATCGGTCATACGACCGAGCGAGCGGTAAAGCGCGGTATAGAAGATCGTGCGTTCCTTCTCCGTGCCCCCGGTCACATCGACTGCGCCCAATGCCTGATTCCAGACTGTTCGCGCTCTAGCCTTTACCTGATCGAAGCCCCAGTCGGGAATCTCGCGCTGAAGATTGCACCGCGCCTGCTCTGCGCTGATATAAGAGATTCCGACGCGTACTTCTATCTGTTCGCTCGATTTCGTAGCAATATCAGTTACAAAAGCAAGATTGTCACCCGAACGCCTTGCTTCTTGTGAAGGCTCGCCGTTACCCTGCCAGGTTGCAAAGCTTGAAAAGGGCCTGGAAAACTCTACATAGAAATATTCGCGAGTTTCTCCCGGTGCTCCGGAAAGTTCTCCGACCGGCCCCACTACCCTCTCGCTTCCTTCAATAGCGTGGTTGTGGATTACCGCCAGATCGGCATGATCTTTCATGCTCAAGACCAGATGAGCATGAGCACTCGCTGGAAACGTGAAACGGTAATACGTCGCCTGCGCGCTGGTCGTTAGCTCCGCTTTTATATTCCATGTCTGGAGATCAGCTTCGTAGTAATAAGGAGTAGCCGTTTCAAAGTCGTGGTCAAAATCCGAGGCAAATTCTTGCGGCCGCGTACTGCTGTTGCCAGTGGAGGCCATCAGCATCGCAGGCCCCACCGGAAAGCCATAAATCTTGTCGGCCAGATATCGGTCGGTAATTCCAGGTGTGGTAATAGGAGCCACCCGCATCATGCCATGTGGATATTGGACATAAGGAACGGTAGGCTGCAGCAGTTGCCCGATTCCGCCAATATTTGGTGAAACATAATCTACGGGAGCTTTGACTTGCTGCCCCTCCAGCCTGATCGCACACCCCAGAAGCACGGGAACTACCCAAGCGTACCGATATCTGATTCTGCTCTTCATTCATTCGCTCTCTGTTCTGCTTTGTTTGCGAAACGTTAAAGATAATCAGTTCATCTGCCTTATCAACACTACGGACCATGCTGGAAGCTTCATATCTACATGCAATGCTCCGCTGTCGTCTGATTGCACGATCAGCTTTTTTGTACTCCAGGCCAGCTTCCGCAGCGCTTCTGTCTGCTCTCTGTTTGGCGGTTCGGGTTTCCCCATTGCCTCCCAGGCGGCTACCGCATCTCCATGAGTTTTATCCAGCGTTTCAACCAGGAACGAAGCTTTTGCGCGAAGATGCTTCAGATTGAGAGTGAAATCGCGCATGCTACCACTGTCATCGATCGCATCAGCGGCCTGCTGAGATTCTGTAACTGGCAAGGATACTGTTACGTCTGGCGGATAGTTGTAGGCCACTACTGTCACGCGTCCGGATTTGCTGTCGCGCGATATGACTCCGCCACATGTCTGTGCAAGCAACTCATCTCCTAGCTCGTTCATAAAGCGATAAGCATGAAATGCGGGCTTTACGATCTCCTGGTAATTGATCAGGCCAAAGCCTCCGTGAAAGATGGAATCGATATTCCTGTTTTCTTCAAATAGATCCGTGAACGTCCAGTAGGAGAGCGAATCTACCAGGCCAATGGATTCAAGATTGGTCTTTGCAATGAATGTTGCCGCTGCCAGTGAATCATGCGAGTGGTCGACCGGCGATGGGCTGGAGTTCCATTCTGTCAGATGTATTTCGGCTTTTGGATAAGGGCTCGCATCAATGATTCTGCGCATCGTGCGAAGGTCATCGCGCGTGGAATCGATGCTGCGCCGGAACCCCTTGCCTTTCGGCATGCCTGGCTCATCGATGGCAAAGTCTTGCGGATAGGGGTGTGTCGAAACAAAATCCACTGGCAAGTCGTTCTCATGGCAGTAACGGAGAAACTCTTCAATCCACACGGGTTGCCATGGTACGGAGAACGGATCGAAGGGCTTGCCGGATGACCTTGCCTTCTTGAGCGCCACGTCATCCATATTGAAGTTGCTGGTCGCCGGGCCTCCAATTCGAAGCTGCGGGTCTACTTTCTTGATGGTTTGCGCAGTAATTTTGTACAACTCGAAATATTTTTCCTGCGAGCCGCCGCGAAAAAACGACTCATAAAGATTCGGTTCATTCCAAACTTCGAAGTACCACTGGCGCACTTCATCAATGCCATAGCGTTGCACACAATGCTTGAGGAATGCGCGCACCAGATCCGCCCACTTGTTGTAGTCGGAAGGGGGGCTGCCATCTGCGCGCCACCAGAACGTGGTGTTATGCACAGGCGACAAAGGGCCTGGAGAAAAACTCAGCTCTACAAACGGACGAATGCCTTTTGCCAGCATCCGGTCGTAGAGATCATCAATATATTGGAAGCTATAAATTGGATTACCGTGCTCATCCTCACGATAAATAAACATGTCATCCTGAAAAATGCCGTGAAAGCGGACATATTGAAAGCCGTCGAACTCACTGGCGGTGCCCAGTTCTTCTTGCCATGTGGCACGCAGTCCCTCGTTCGCGCGACCCGCGCCGACTACTTTGCTCCAGAAATGAGCAAGTGGCTTGCCTTGAGCCTTAGCATCCGCTGCCAGATAAATGGCGGTGCCGTTTGTATTTTGTGAATAGGCGACTGCAACAGAAAGAATCCCACAGGTAAGAAGAGAGAACATCCAGCGAATAATAGAAGGCATCACCGTATCGTTTTTCCCCAATCCGAATGCAGTTTAGAAAGTAATGCGGAGGCCAGACGCGTTCCAATCTGCAGATTTCGTGACTGGCCGTTGCTTGTGATCTGCCCGTAATGGAACCATCCCATTTTTGCGAAAAATGATGTGCCTTTGTCTCGGATTCTTTCTTGCATTCCAGCCTCCAACGGTTTGCCATGCAACAGGCCTTCTGTCCGTTCCCTTTTGGCTGCTCGAAGACATCTCATCTTTGAGCAGATCAACCCTACAGCCTCAAAGAAGGGTTTTGGCAACGTTAGGGAGTGCTGAAACGGTCAAACCTTGGCTCATTAGAATCAATGGTTTAGAAAAACTGCCTAGCGCTAACGGTAGTTACCGTACGTGCCTGTTTTTCGTCTCTGTACCTTTGGAAATTTAAGGAGACGTTTTGTTCGCCAGGAAATAAGCTTGCAAGTGATTTGTTAGAATTTCTCTCGCTGAAAGTTCCCCATATGTTGCAAATTCACCAGACTGACGCCAAGACAATTGAATTAACGAAAATTGCGGCAACCGAGGAAGACGTTGTCCTTATTAGGCAGCACGTCAGAGAAGTTATCGAAGGCACCGCCTTCCGGGGTAGTCAGCGTAGCGCTCAGTTCCTCAAATATGTTGTTGAGCAAGCTATCGCCGGTCATTTCGACGCATTAAAAGAGCGTGTTATTGGCATCGAACTGTTTGGACGCGCTCCTACTTATGACACTGGCGATGATGCTATTGTCCGCGTCACAGCCAGCGACGTGCGCAAGCGCATTCTGCAACACTATGGGCGTTACGGAACGACCTCTGGGTTCAGGATCACCCTTCCAACCGGGTCATATGTTCCTGAAATTACGCGCGATGCGGCTCATGAGATCATTCCAACTGATACAGAAGCACAGGATGATCCTGCCAAGCTACAGATAGATACGGGAATTTCTGAAGCGCTTGTATCAGGTTCTGCCGAGACTCATCTTCGGGGCGGATCTCGCCAGTGGATGGTGGTTTGTCTGATTGTGACTCTGATGAATCTAGTTCTGAGCGGATTCTTCTGGTACCGCTTCAGCTATAAATCGAATCCTGTCACTTCCACGCTTCCCTGGTCAGCACTCTTCAATTCGCCTCACGCTTTGCAGGTCATAACGAGTGACCCTGATATTGCAGAGATTCAAGGACTGACAGGCCACCCGATCTCTGTGTCGGACTATGCCAACCACAATTACATTCCCGATCCCGATAAGCTGACTCCGGAAATGAATCAGATCAGCTATATTCTGCTGCGCGGCAACAAGGCAGCTCTGGTCGATGCGCCGATTGCAGTGAGCATTGCAGAATTAGCGCATTCCAGCGCAAAAAAGATCGATATGCATCCAGCTCGCAGCCTTCAGATTCAGAATCTGCAGACCGATGATAATTTCATTCTTCTGGGAAGCCCCCGTTCGAATCCCTGGAGTGCCTTCTTCAGCGATGAGCTGAATTTTCGTTTTGTCTATGACAATGCTTCTGGGCAGGAGATCATTCGCAATCTTCACCCCGGCCCGCACGAACAGGCTGAGTATGTTCCTACAGCTCTGGGAGGGGCCACCGGCCAGTCCTATGCAGTTGTGGCGTTTGTTCGCAATCCCGACCAGAACGGCCAGGTGCTTCTGTTGGCTGGGGCCAATGCAGAGGGCACTGAGGCCGCGGGCAAACTTGTGACTGATCTTCCGCGCCTTTCCACTGTTCTCACGAACTGTGGTGTCTCTCCTTCAGGCCCGCTGGAGCATTTCGAAATGCTGTTGCGGCTAAGCATGATGGCAGGCTCTCCCACCAGCGTTAATATAGAGGCTTGTCACGCGTTGTCGGGAGGTTCGCTGCACTAAGGCCGCTCGATAACACGTCTGTCCTGACGTAATGTAACTACCGTTACAATTGCGTACTCCCTTCCCAATCCTAGTGTTTTCAATAACGTAGAGATTCGTTAGAACTCCTTCCTAACCTTGCCGGACGTTCAGAGGCAAGCATAGCGTGATTGCCGCAGCAAAAATCAGCTAAATCAATTCACGGACACATGATCAGTCCGGCGCTTTGGGAGGACGTTAAGATGACCCTACGAGGAATGTGGCTCAAGTACGTGACTTTGAGCCTAGTATTCATTGCACTCATTCGTGGCAGCGGGTTCTGCTTTGCACAGCTCGATCGCGGCACTATATCGGGGATAGTCGCCGATCCGTCCGGGTCCGTAATATCGGGAGCCAAGGTAACCGTAACCAATACTGCGACGGGCACGCAAAGTTCTACCGTTACGACCGGTTCGGGAGCCTATACGATTCCGGAGTTAGCTGCGGGCGAGTACTCCGTTACCGTGAATGCGCCTGGCTTTAAGAAGCTGATCCGCAATGGAATAACGGTTTCAGTAGGGCAGACGGCGAGTGTCGAACTGCTACTCGCGGTTGGGGAAACCACCGCGTCCGTTACGGTGACGGCGGATGCACCTCTGCTCCAAACCGATAGCGCACAGAACAATGTTCAGGTGACAACGAGGGACCTGAATGAGCTTCCGATCAACATTACAGGAGTCGGAGCTGTGCGCGACCCAATGGGTTTTGCCGCCCTGGTTCCGGGAACCATCGCCGGCGGCTGGAATGATATCCATATAAGCGGCTCGCCGGCGACAACGTACCGCGTCTTTATGGACGGACTGGACGACACTTCGGCGGTCAAGGGTGCCATCTCCAATGAGCAGCAGCCATCGGTCGAATCGCTTGGCTCAGAGTCCGTCATGATAAACGACTACTCCGCTGAATACGGTGAGTCCGGGGGAGGAATCTTCAATTACACCTCGAAATCAGGAAGCAACCAGCTGCACGGGACGGCCTTCATCTACTTGGAGAATGAGGATCTGAACGCCGGACAGCCCTTTAACTACACTCCAACTGGTAACAAGTATCTTCCAGTGCAGCGACAACTTGATTTTGGCGGCTCTTTCGGCGGACCGGTAGTGATTCCTCGCCTCTACGACGGCCACAACAAGACCTTCTTCTTCTTTGCTTACGAGCAGTACCACAACGCGCAAACCCTCAACCAGGGAACCATTACAGTTCCTACGGCAGCCTATCGCAATGGGGATCTGAGCTCTCTCTTGCTTGGTCCGATTGTGGATTCCCACGGAGCGCCAGTCCTGGATTGCCTGGGCCGACCGATGATCAATGGTGCAATTTACAACCCGGCGACGACCAGAACAGCAACCTGCACGGATGGTTCAACCAAAGTGGTCCGCGATCCGTTCCCGAACAACTATATCGGCGCGCCCAGCACGTGGGATCCAGTCGCGCAGAAGGTTCTTAGCTACCTCCCTACTCCATCGGGGGCCACAGCCAACCAGCTCACGAACAACTATCCAAATTTGCAGCCGAATAACAAATTCCAATACCTGACGAGTATCAAAATCGACCACTACATCGGTCAGAAATGGCACTTTTCGGGCTACTACATCGCCGAGTATTCAAACAAAGACAATGCGACGAATGGCATTAACGGCGTTGCTGCTCAGACCCGCTGGAACACAACCCCCGCCCCGCAGGTCTATCTCAATGCGAACTATACGGCCACGCCGAATCTTGTGTTCCACACCGGCTTAGACTTCACTCGCCATGCCGCCATGCAGAATTCGGCGGTGCAAAACTTTCAGGCGTCCACGCTTGGGCTGAACACAGCGGCAAACATGCCGGGCGGCGCTGCTAACACTTTTCCCATATTCTACGGACTCACTGTCAACCGCCAGAACGTTCCTCAGATGGGAATAAACAACGCTCCGTTTATTGACAACAACTGGTACTACACTAGCTCCGCGACCTGGGTCCACGGGCTCCACACCTTTGAATTTGGCGGCGATTTCCGTCATCAGCTCTTTGGTACTCACAACGACCTGTCGGCCGGAACATACGGTTTCAGTCCCAATCAGACATCTCTTCCGTCCGCCCAGGGCCAAAACCTTTATGGAGCCAGCCTCGGCGACGGTTTCGCCAGCTTCGTTCTTGGCCAACTGAATAGCGCATCCATCGGGAACGATAACATTCAATGGTTCCACCGCATGGAGAGCGGGATTTATGCACTTGATACCTGGAGGGCGACGAAGAAGCTCACGGTGAACTACGGATTGCGCTGGGATCTCGAACAGATGCAACACGAACAGCATGATCGAGTAACCCAATTTAGTCCGACCGTCGCCAACCCGTCCGCCGGCGGCCTGCTGGGCGGAACCGTATACGAAGGATATGGGACTGGGCGCTGCAACTGCAGCTTTGAGAAGTTCTATCCCTGGATGATTCAACCTCGTCTCGGCCTCAGTTATCAACTGAATACAAAGACCGTGCTTCATGCGGCGTCCGGACTCTACTCTGGCCCGCAGCTCTTTATGAATGAAGAAGGCTATAGCAACCAGGGATTTGGCTTTAATCAGGTGACTTTGAACAGTCCTTCGTATGGTATTGCCGCGGGCCAATTATCGAATGGCATACCGTATTCCCCAACTGCTCTGACCGCCACCAATTTCGACCCCGGGGCTTACCCGAATGTCGGTCAAACCAACTCGCCCCCACCGTTTATTGTTCCAAACAATGGTCGTCCGCCGCGTTTCGTGCAATCAACTGTTGGCATTGAGCGCGAAATCGTCAAGGACTTGGCTGTTAAGGTTTCCTATATTGCCAATCGTGGTGTTTGGCTCAATTCCGATGGGCTGGCGAATTCTATAAACGAACTCACTCCGTCCGTTCTCTTAAAGAAATACGGTTTAGACGTTACCAACCCAAGCGACTTCAACCTGCTAACGCAGCCAATCTCTTCCGCGGCCGTGATGGCGAAAGGCTTCACGAAGCCATACTCCACCTTCCCATCCGGAGCAAGCCTCGCTCAGGCATTACGGCCGTTTCCGCAATTCGGGAACATTGGTGATTATTACGAGCACAATGGCAATTGGTGGTACGACGCGCTTCAAATCATGCTCACCAAGAGGCTCAGCAATGGACTGTCGGGCGGTGTCGGTTACTCTTGGTCGAAGAATCTGGGAACAGTGGCCGCAACGAACCAGCCGACCTTTACTACGGCGATCCCGATTCAGGATCCCTCGCTCTCGCCCAAGAGCCAGAAATCCTATGAGACGATTGACCAACCGCAGATGCTGAACTTCTACTTCAATTACGAGATGCCGACATTCAGCTTCTCCCAAAGCGGCTGGAAGCGGGTCTTCTTTTCCGGTTGGACAGCCGACGGCATCTTCCATTACCAGAGCGGTTTTCCGATACAGACACCTAATTCAACGAGCACTCTAACTTCGGTGACGTTTGGTAACGCAGTTTGGGCCAATCGCGTCCCGGACCAGAAACTCTTCCTGCATGGTCTCAACGACCACAGAGGCAACCCCCGTACCACGTTCTTCCTCAACCCTGCCGCGTGGGCAAATCCCGCTCCCGGGCAATACGCCAATTCCAAGCCGTACTACGGCGATTACCGTGGCCCGAGACAACCAAGCGAACAGTTGGGCATCGGCAAGATCTTCCCGATTAAGGAGAGGCTGAGATTCTCGCTCCGCGCGGATTTCTTCAATGTCTTCAACCGCTGGGTATATCCCAACCTGCAGAATACGTCGAATCCTTTCCAGTCTCCCCAATATGGGAGCAACGGAAGCATTGTCAACGGCTTCGGCTACCTGGGGGACAGCATCTCCGGGGCGGGCGGAAACTATGCTCCAAGAAGTGGCGAGTTTGTCGTGAGGATCGAATTCTAAACGTCAAATCTGCTAAAACTCCATCGAACAGGCCAGATGAATTCATCTGGCCTGCTAACTCTCAAGAAAGTGTCCTCGAGGACGGCAAGTACAAGTACCCCAGTGAGTCGGTTTTTATAAGGAAGAATGAAGTTGGCAATTACGCGACGTGATTTTGTATCAGGCTTGGCTGTTCTAAGCGCAGGGACTTTGAGCTCCCGAGCGTTGTCGCCATTACGCACTTCCTCCCTGGATGCCAAGATCGATTTCCCGGAAGCTCCAGGGGCAATATACGGCGCCGGACGAGGCGTATATGCCGTTAATCAACTCGCTGATCCACCAATTGTCTTCGAGAACACAATTGACGCGTCAAAACTACATTTCGTACTGAAGAACAGTGTCAGTCCTCAGCGGTACTCCATAGAGACAATGACTGGCGGTGTTGCGCTCTTCGACTACAACAATGATGGGCTCCTGGACATCTTCTTTACGAACGGAGCAGAAATCCCCTCTTTAGAGAAGAGCAACCCAAGTTTCTACAACAGACTCTTCCACAATAATGGAGACGGAACCTTCACAGACGTCACCGAAAAGGCTGGCTTATCTGGTGTTGGCTACTCAATGGGCGTAGCGGCAGGTGATTACGACAATGACGGATTTGTCGATCTGTATGTGACCGGATTTAACCGCAATCAACTCTTTCATAACAATGGAGACGGAACCTTCTCCGATGTGACGGAGAAAGCGGGAGTCAACGGTATTGTGGCAGGACGGGGCAAGCCTTGGTCCGTTGCAGCTGGGTGGTTTGACTATAACAATGACGGATTGCTCGATCTCTTTGTTGTGAACTATCTGGACTATTCGATCTCTACCGCACATAGTTGCGAGACCAGCAACATCGTCGACTATTGCTCACCGAATGAGTATCGCGGAACACCTAATATCTTGTATCGGAACAATGGCGACGGCACATTCACCGACGTGTCGGAACATTCGCATATTTCCCAAAATGTAGGCAAAGGCATGGGCGTCGCTTTTGCCGATTATGATGGCGATGGATTTACCGACATCTTTGTTTCCAACGATACCTTCCCGAGTTACCTGCTTCATAACAATGGCGACGGGACATTTTCAGATGTTGCGCTCCTTGCCGGCGTAGCCTACGACGAAACGGGCAAGACTGTTGCGGGCATGGGGACTGATTTCCGCGACATCGACAATGATGGCAGGCCGGATATCTTTCTCGCTGCAATGTACGGTGAAAGCTTTCCTTTCTACCACAATCTGGGGAATGGCCAGTTCGAAGATGTCACAGACGCGACTGGTTTGACTGCAATGACTATCAGCCTCACGGCTTGGGGAACTGGAATATTTGATTTCGATAACGACGGGAACAAGGATATTTTCGCTGCCGGTTCCGCAATTCTCGATAACTCAATGGAAGTGAATCATAGGCCTTATCCGCTTCCGAATGCACTCTATCGCAATCTCGGCCACATGGTATTCAAAGATGTGAGTGCACAGGCGGGAGCGAGTTTTTCCCTTCCGGCTGCACACCGCGGTGCCGCATTTGGCGATTTAAATAACGACGGGAAGATCGACATTGTGGCCACAGTCCTTAACGGAAAGCCGCAGTTGCTCATGAATCGGACTTCGAATCATAATCATTGGCTCATTTTGAAGCTCGTCGGCGTAACGGATAATCGAGATGGATTGGGAACAAGGGTGAAAATAACAACCGCGAACGGCGTGCAATATAACGAGGCCACGACAGCCGTCGGCTACAATTCGTCCAGCGACAAACGCGTGTACTTCGGACTGGGCAACGCGACCGTTGTAGACCGAATTGATCTTGCATGGCCTACGGGCGTGAAGCAAGTGCTCAGAAATGTGAGGGCCGATCAGATCCTGACCGTCGTACAAAGTGGCCGTTCTCAAAAAGCAGGTCATCCATGAGTAAGAGACTTCTATGATCTGGCTTCTCGCACTCCAACTCGCAGTCGGGCCGGCGCGACATTATGAGAACGCAAAAGAGGATTTTGCACAGCGGAAATTTTCCGAAGCCCTCAGTGAAGTCGATTCCGCCCTGCATGAGGACCCGCACTTGGTCCCGGCCCTGGTCCTCAAGGCCCGGTTGGCCTCCTTTGCGCATCGTCCGGACGTTGCCAAGAGCTGTCTTATAACAGCCATCACGGTCGATCCAACATCGGAGGAGGCACAGTTCTATCTCGGGGTCCTTTTCTACGAGCAGAACGATTTTAACCTAGCGATTTCACCGCTTCAAAAGGCCCAAACGCTCTCTCCGAAAAATCCCCTACCCGTGTTCTATCTTGCGATGGCCCACGAAGCTCTTAGAGATAAGTCCCAAACATTGGAACTCTACCAACAGGCTGAGAATCTTTCTCCGGAAAAATCGGCGCTAAGTGCGGAGATTCTCATTGCATACGGAAGATTCTTGCTTTCACTGGGCCGGATTCAAGACAGTATTGAAAAGGATCAAAGGGCCATCGAGATAGATCCCGAGTCCCGCGATGCGCACTATGAATTTGCAAAGGGATTAGACCAGAAGGGAGATTTCGGGAAGTCTGCTCTCGAAGGAGAGCGAGCCTTGGCTCTGCCAGAGCTAGCCACCAGCGATACCCAGATTCATTATCTTCTGGCAAGGCTCTATCGGAAGTTGAATAAACCTGCTTTGGCAAAGGCGCATTTGGAAGAATTTCTAGCTGCTCGACAGACAACACACCGGTGAGTTGTTCTTAGTACTGTCAATGACCTGAAATGATTTCGTTCGGCTCATCCAAGTGGCAACCGTTGTCGCTTCTTTGAGCGGACGTAGAAACCGACAGAACGAACTCAACGAGGCGTTGTTAGCTGCTATTCAACAGTGTGGAAGACGCAGCAAGAAATGGTTCCGTCTGACAGCTCTGCTCATGAAGAATTTCGCAGCATTGTAGCGTAGGCGCAACTCATTCCGTCCGCCATCGACGTCTAGGCAAAGATCGCAATGGCCTAAAGAAGGAGACACCGTTCTGCGGTGCACAGCAGAGTTGAGGACTTCGCCACGTATGACGATTTGCGCATTAGGAGACGCAGGCATCCACTTTAGGGTGTGAACTATCACAATTGGAGTTGGTTGCAAAGGACGGGCGGGTACGAGTGACGCCGGCGGGCAGTTTACCTGCAAGTCTTGCGACGTTCTCTGCCTGCTCGACCGCTATCTTCCATTCGCGCGCCTGTTCAGCCACGGAGTAGCCGTCCTCCCCTTCGGGCTCCGGAGCGTCAAGCACCTGGCCAAAGCCGCCCGGTGTTGTCGGAGCAGTGGGCTCGCCTTCTCCACTGGGATTGTTGGCCTGCTGGTTTCCGCCCTCTCGGTCGGAAGCAGTACCATCCGGGTTCTCTGCTTCACCGCTTGAGCCGTCCTGATCTTGCTGCTCTTCGATCAGGTTGTAGATCCCGTTCCGCGCTCATACCGCGAAAGCGGCGGTCGATGAGAACATCCTTTGGCAGTGTGAGCCCAGCATCCAGGAGTAGCGGGTTGATGGCATAGTCGCATGCCATATTCCAGCGCTTTCGATTACGGCCTCCGCGACGTGTGTGATGTTGAAGCGCAGGATGAAGGACTTCATGAGCCAGCGTAGGGTGGTTCCGCCGAGTCTCTAGAATGGGGACGAAGGCCGTGATCTCTGGTGGATGCTGGTGACATGCACAGACACCATCGCCGGTATCGGAAGCCACAGTGGCAGCGGCGAGGAGTGGGCCGATGACGAAAACGCAATGACGAGTGCGGAGGCGCAAGCCTTCAAACGTGCGTGTTCGTGCTTCGGACTCGGTCGCTATTTCTACAACTTCGCCGAAATGTGGGTTGATTTGAACGAGAACAAGCAGCCCAAGAGTGTTCCAAGCTTACCGGCCTAGGCGCTTCCAAAGAACCCTGCGTCGGCGGCGCAGTGGAACGGAACCGGGAAGCCGGAGCGGAAGCGAGGAAGCTCTCTGTCTGCTGCAAAGGGGCCTTTTCATGCCAGCGTCACCACGAAGATCGAGGGACATCGCCAGGAACTTGGCCAGGCTCTCTATCAGAGCATTCTGACGATGGTTGCGCAGGTGCGTTCCGCTCGCGATATTCCCAACCAGCAGCTACAACAAAGCGTACTGAACTGGGTAGAGAGCGCCACACGGGGAATGGCTCAAGTACGGAAGATTGCAGCCGAAATCCCTGAGACACTATTCTACTCGATTCTCGACCACCACGGCATCCAGTCTCTTGCCAGGGTGCCGAACTTCGGTGTGCTCAAGAAACTGGTAGACGAGATGACGCAGGCCGCTCCGGGCAGTTCGGCGGCCTGACTCGTAGTGCCCTACGGGACTGACGGGATGCGAAACATCGCATCCCTTTTCCTGTTCTGAGGTCAACCATGAAATTCATCCAGTGGTCAATGTGCAGGCGGGCAGCAGTCTGGGTGATCGACGACGAAGTGTTTTGTGAGGGTCACAAAGAAACGATCACCGAGACCTTCGGAGTCGATCACTTTCCGATCCATCGACTCACGAACGAAGATGACGCATTCGCTATCGGTGGCCGCTTCCCTAAACCAAACCCCAAAAGAAACGTGGCGACAACGCCTCTTGGAGGTGCTGCTCGATGCCGAAAGTCGTAGAAATTCACATGGAGCCCGAGATCTGCAGTATTCCGCTACACCTGGCGATCTATTGCGAGAATTGCAACACAATCTCGAACTCCCGGCCCTATCGCTGCGGTGTTTGCGGGAGTAAAGCGGTTCTGCGGTTAGAACCGATCCTCAACCGCGAGCCTGATCCTCCCGGCCGAGCTTCACCACCTATCCGATTCTCTCAACTCCGAGCGGTCGGAGCTTAGCCGGCTAGCGGTCAACCGACAACCTACGTCAACCTGCGAGGGTAAACCTATGCCTCTGTATGCCCGTTCCCGTTCCGGCACCACGCCGTCCTTTTGGCGCAGTTATCACAACGCTCAACTCAAAGTAGCCTTGGCTTGCATGAGGTCAGCTGCCTCCGGAGTCGTGCGCGAAGCCAGCATTCAGGAATTGATTGCTGATTTCGATAAAAGGAAAACACCGGCTGCAGTTCATTTTGTGAGCGTGGCTAGCCGCTAAGGGCGGCTAGCCGTAACCCTGCGGTGAGATCAGGAAGCCTGCTCTTCCTGATCTCAATCTCTATAAAGGAGCGTCCCCACGTCTCAAGTTCGTAAGAGACGTGGGGAATCGGGGTTGAACAGAACATCTTTCCGCTGCGTACTACAAGGACGTATCCCAGGGAGAAGGCGGTGGTGGTGGAACGACCGGTGGACGGTCGTTGCAAGTAATAGTATTGGGCAGTTCCCACGGGGCCAGCCAGGGTCCGGTAGTGCCGCCGCCATCGTTGCTGCCGAGATCGATCAGCGTGAACTCCGACCCGGCCGGAGTGAAGTGGAACGAACCGCAGTTATTGACGCCAACGGCGCCTACGTTGCGGGCGTCCACGTTCTCGAAGGATGCCGAACCGGCCACCCGTGCGCTGACCACCGAGGTGCCCGTGCCGTCAACCCGGTCATCCTTGAAGTGCACGTTCGTGATCGTGTACAGGTCTTTTACGGGGAAATCGCTGACCAGCATGATCGCGTTGTAGGTGTTGTCAAGAAAGCTGTTGCCGACCACCTCAATGTCCGCGTTAATACTTCCCTCTAACGCGTAGATCCAGATGGCGCCCAGGCCGATGTTCCAGTTCAGCTCAAACGGGCCAGACCGAACCGTAGTGTTGTTCGTGATCCATAAGCTCCCGGTGAACGGCTGGGCTCCAAAGCGGGAACCAACCTGTAATCCGCTGCCTTCGCGGATCGGATCGGCCACGAGGTTGTTCGAAATGGTGTTGTCCGTGCCACCGTAGAGGGCGATGCCGTTGGCCAACACCGGTGTCTGCACCGTGTTGTGATCGAAGGTGTTGTTGGCATCCTCAATCTTATCCGACCACATAGCTAGGGCGTCGTCCCCGGTGTTGCGAACAAAGTTATTCGCCACGACCGAGTTGGTGACGCCGGTGTGGAAGTTGATCCCATCGGCGATCTGGTCCACGATGATATTGTTGTGGATTGTTAGGTTCGACATCGGGCCATCGAGCCACATGCCCACCTTGGTGTGATGGATGTATAGCCCTTCGATCGTCGAATTGCTCAACGCGCCGCCGATGCCGTTTACTTGGTCGCTATCAATCCGCTCCCGGACATCACCCTCGATGGCGAAGCCGGAGAGATGGACGTTCGAGCTGCCACCGTCGGCAGCGTACTTGCCGTAGAAACCGACGCCGGTGTGCACCGAGCCATCGGGCAAAGGAGTACTCAAGGTCACCTGGTGTCCCTTGACGATCGTGTACCAGTTACCGGCACCTTCGATCGTGACGTTGTCAACGAGAATATGGCGGTTCACCTGATAGGTGCCTGGCGGCAAGTAGACCTCGCGGTGCCATTGCTTCGCGAATGCGATCGCTGTGTCAAACGCGTCCGCCGAATCGCTCTGCCCGGTCGGATCGGCACCGAACCGCTGCACGTTCACGGCAGGCTCGTCGCGGTGCTGCGGGGGGCCAACCAGCTCGGAGTCAAGCAAGTCAATTACTGTCCAGGACGCATTGCTCGAGGCCGGAGCGGTGAGGCGGATATTGTCGCCCGGTTGGTATCTGTGACCGAGCAGCAAACGCTGTTCGTCGTAGAAGTGGTTCGGTCGGAACGGTTTGGTGATGATCGGCGGCGGGGTCGTGGCCGACGGTACGCAGGCACACTCGGTAATATATTGATCGGGAAACAACAGGCCGGCGTTCGGATCATTGGAGAACGGGTACTGGTTATAGAGCCATGAGTACTGCGAGGTGAGCGTCATGGTGACAATGGAACGGCCGTTAACTGAGACGTCGAGCGGTGCCGTAATACCTCCGCCGGTTGGCGAATCCGGGATGCTGTAACGCACCGTAATGGCATTGGCCGCTTCGGGCAGGGTGAACTCGACATATTGTCCGGGGAGGAGCTTGACCGCCGCGCGACCCGACGCTTCGGCGGGAAGCGTGTATGCGGTCCGGGCGGGGCCAATGATCGTGCCGTCGGTCACGGCATTCTCAGCCTCCTGCTCAACAAAGTGAGTGTTCGCCCCACGGTCATCGACCAGCGACGGGTCGAGGGCCGCGCGGGTTACCGACGCGGTGTCGGTTTGGGGAGCTGCGCAGAGGGGTAGAGCATATGATGCGGTCAGGCACAGGACAAAGCGGGACGTTCGACTCAGGAATCTCTGAAATTTCATGATGCCTCCTGATTAGCTCTTTCTTTTGGCACACAAAAAGAACGGTTGGACCCACCGAGCAGGCTGCCTCGAGCCACGCGCTTTAGATATCCGGTCGAGCGCGGGCGGACCTTTTATATACAACTTCGGGGTAAGACGCAAGGCTATGTTGCTTTTACGCATGAAGTCACCGCCCATTTTGGGACGGAGGCATGTGAGCCAAAAAAATGGCAGGCCACCGAGTGACCTGCCAGGCTCAGCAACGGATGAAGGAACGACATGGGAGGAACGCTATTTGGGATCACTAGACCAAACGTCAAAAATCGTACGCTAGCGACCTGAGACAGCGACCAGCGAAGCCAGCCGAATCGCCTTTGGTGTCATTGATTCCTCTCTCTGAGTAAGCTCGTCCGAGCGGAGTTGGGTTGACTTGACAACTTGTGTTCGCGCTACGCCTGCGCGCAGTGTGAAACCCTTCGCTAATTGCAGAGCGGGATACCTGTTATGCTTTCCCCCTATCAACTGTCGTCAGACTGTAAGAACTACCTTCCGAAGGGGCGGCCTTCAACGAGATAACGCAGAGCCTCAGCCGCTTCGGCCAGAGGGAACGTCTTCGCCACGATCGGTTTGATCGCACCGGATTTGAGCTGCGAGGCGCTTGGCGTTCCAAGCGTCGGTAACGGTCGCCTGCGGCTGGCGAAACATATTGAGACTCCGGATGCTGGCTTGCGGCACGATGAGATCTGTCACGTCAATGGTTGTTTTACGGCTTGCGGAATATCCCAGTGTTGTGAGGCTTCCCCCCAACGCAAGCGCTTTGAGCGCCTCGCTCAAGACTTCACCGCCGATCCCATCGATCACAATATCTGCGCCGTAGCCGTCGGTGATACGACGCACGCCGTCACCTAACTTCTCCAAGGAAGTATCGATGACTTCATTGAATCCGAGCACCTTTGCCTGCTCGGCTTTCGCATGGCTGGTCGTGCTCGATATGGCGTGTTTTGCTCCCAGAGCGCGAGCCAACTGCGTCATCGCGTTACCGACCGATCCCCCGATCGCTGGTGCCAAAACGGTTTTGCCTTGACCAAAACCAGCCAGGGTAAGAGCCACCAGCGCGGTGAGATACGCGACCGGAATGCCCGCGGCGCTTATATCGTCGACACCATCAGGTATCAGGCAAAGATCTTCCTTCCGTAAGGCAATCCACTCACGGTAGGTTCCGTCTTCAAAAGCGCCGTAGACGCCCCAGAACATCACGCGTGAGCCGACGGGAAAATCCGTTCCGCCTCCCACGCTTCAGTCCTGCGAAAAATCCCGAAAATACAAGGGGCTTTAGCCCCGGGCTTTCTGTGCCCAATGCCCTTTTCGCGTGACCATCAAACCTCAAAAAAATAAATATCCCCAAAACACCCTCAAATTCTGCCCATTTTTCGCATGTCAAGTTCAAAAGCAGCGAAAACCCACGCCAATCAAAGAGATTTGCATTGCAAAGGAGTTTTGTCCAAACCGTTAGAATAGATTCATAGGGTAAAGAAAGCCGAAATCGAGCACAAAACCGCTCTTTCAGCGTCAAAACCGATCTAAGTCCTTATGTTGCACGAATTTAGCAGGGTGTTATCAGGCTAAATAATTGCAAACAAAAGAGTTAGCGAATCAATCTGGGGGGGGTTACACTACCTGGGCGAAAATCGAACAAGCTGCTAGGCCAGCGCGAGGTCTTTTGTCCGCAGCAATGCGGCGACATCCTTCAGCGCCGCCGACCAGTTCTCCTCGGCGCTCTCTGCATCATGGCCAAGGGCCTTGACGTAGAGGCTGATCGCAAAGCCCTCCTGCGGCGGCCCGGTGATATCGACCATCGCAGGACGAAGAACGCAGTCGAGCATGGCATAAGGATGATCAAGCGGCGCAGCACGGCGCTCAAGCCTGTGCAGTAACTGCTCATGTTGGTGGAACGACGCGAAGATCGAGCGCTCCCGCCACAGAAGATCGATGTAGCTCGCGAATCCCGCGGGCGCCTCGTTGGCTAGATGATCCAGCTCCAGCCGAAGCCGGTCCAGTTCGTCGGCATCGTCAATCGGCCACGCATCGCACTTCGCCGTAAAAACCGGAGAGCGCGAAGCGTTCAACGCCCGCAACGCATGCATCAGCGGCGGATACAGTTCCGCCTCCGGCAAATGGTCAAGGTCGTAAGGATTCTCGCGCAGATCGATAAATCGTCGATCCGGATTCGATGGATCTGACCACGGAACGACGAGGACAGGATCATCGGCAGAACACTCGACGGACCATTCTGAAACCATATCCGTCAATGATATCTGCTTCTACGCCCGCAGTTGCAGTCAGGCGTGGCCAAGCAGGAAGCGAAGCGCAGTATGTTCGGCCCAATAACCGTCGTAACCGCTCGCAGAGTCAGGCGTCGCAAGAAACGCGCAGTGGCCGCCGTGATCGGTCTCGATATAAGTGATGTTCGGATTCGCAAGTATCAGCTCACGGCTCTCCGGCAGAATCCGCAGAAAGGGATCGTCAAGAGCATGAAGGATCAGTGTAGGAACAGCAATACGATCGAGCACACGAGCAGCAGCGGCCCGATAGTAATAGTCATCTGCTCCCGTAAAACCGGAGTAGAACGCAGTAATACGGTCATCGAACTCTCGTATCGAGCGAACACCGACAGTTCGATTCGGATCGTAGATGTGAGGAAACAGAGCAGCCTTACGCCGAAACCGACGAAGCAACGCGTACAGAAACTTCATCTCGTAAGGTCTGTTCAGCGGTTGGTGAAGCGCATCCGCCGAAGGACCAAGATCAACAGCAGGAGAAACGCCAATGACCGAATGAAGCTGAGGAGGAATCGCCTTGCCCAGCTCACCCGCAAGCTTCAGCACTAGATTCCCGCCCATCGAGTAGCCAACCAGCGAGATCGACTCGAGTCCATATTGCTCGACGAAGAACTGCATCACAGCAAGCACGTCATCGGACAGACCAGAATGATAGAGCGTTGGCGTAAGCGCCTCGGTGCCTCCGCAGTTACGCATGTTCATCCGAATGATGTTGCATCCGCTCTGCCACAGCTTGTTGGAGTTGCCGACCACGTACTGAGACCACGACGATCCTTCAAGGCCATGCACGATGATCGCCGTCGGTCGCGAAGCACGCACGCTCTCCGGCTGCCAATGACAATCGCAGCGCACCAGGCTCGCGATCTGCTCATCGGTCGCAGGCGCGACTTCGACAAGCTGCGACTCCGCAGGCGGCAACACATCCACTCGCGGCAGAAAGTTGCCGGCGATGGTCTGTACATGGCCATTGCGGAGAAAGCGCCGCGGCATAAACTCCGCAGCGTGAGCCACGATGCTTTCGAGCGCGGTCGCCATCACCTTTGTCCTGCTTTAGCAACATCAGTCAGAAAGGAGACAGCATTGAGCGCGCCACTAGGCTCGTCCTCGTGCTTGAAGTAGATATAGACATCGCGCTCTTGAGCCAGCGCGGTAAAACGACGTGCGAATGCGTCCAACTGTTCCGCCGAGTAAGCTCCAGTGCGACGAAGACGGAAGTTCGCGTAGCTCGAAGAGGTGTGGACCTCCGGCGTTGCAAGCTCATCGCTCTCGGCAACACAGAGCGCAGCGTTATGCGCACGCAGAATCGAGTAGATCTCCTCCGTAAACCACGACTCGTGGCGGAACTCAAACGCGATGGGAGTTGCACCCGAAGCCGTTAGAGCAGGTGCAGCAAGGAAGTCGGCCAGGCGCTGCGAATCGGCCTTGAAGTTAGGCGGAAGTTGGAAAAGCAGTAGCCCAAGCTTGCCCGCTTGGCGAACCGGCTCGAGCACCGATACAAACTGCGCCACATCGCCGCCGCAGTCACTGAGCCTCTTGAAGTGCGTGATCCGCTGCGGAGCCTTAAAGCTAAAGCGGAAGTATGGTTGCGTCGCAGCCAGCCAGCCTTCGAGCATGTTGGCGGTAGGCAGAGCACGAAAAGTGTAGTTGACTTCAACCGAAGTAAGTTGGGAGGAATAGAACTCGAGGAACCGCTTCGCTGGTATGCCGGCCGGATAGAACTCAGGCTTCCAGGTTGGATAGGCCCAACCAGAAGTTCCGGCAAATATCCGCGCCGAAGCGGCTGATTCAGCAACCTCAGATGACGGAAGTGGAGCTTGAGATACGCGAGGCAAGGTGTGACCGCAACTACGCTAAAATCGTTTTGAATATTTTGGGGCGGCTAGTGGGTTTCGAACCCACGACATCCGCTGCCACAGAGCGGCGTTCTGCCACTGAACTATAGCCGCCATATACTCAGAATTATAGCACTGCGGGCCGCTCGAGGCGATTTCTGAACAATTTTCGTTGCCGCACGACCCGGACAGCGAGGTCCGAATGTCCCTTACAGCCAAACCCGAGATCCTTTCGCCGCGAGTTAAGAGCGGTAAAAAGATCTTCGACGATGAAAACCTCGATCTCCTGTCCCACCTCCTCGACGACTTCATCAAGGTTCCCGGCACTCCGGTCCGCTTCGGCCTCGACGGAATCGTCGGTGTTATTCCCGGAATCGGTGACCTGATCGGCGGCATTGCCTCCTGCATCATCATCATTGCAGCCTGGGTTCGCGGCGTCTCTTACGCGACAGTCGGGCGAATGGTCGCCAACCTCGTCATCGAGGTTTCGATTGGCAGCATCCCAATCCTCGGCGACATGTTCGACATCGCATGGCGCGCAAACCGTCGCAACTACGCTCTACTAACAGGCAGCATCTACGAGCCACGCAAGTACACGATCCAAAGCTGGTTCTTCCTCGCAGCGCTTTGCCTTGTCATGGCCGCGCTGATCATTGTGCCCATGATCCTGGTCACATGGATGGCTGCCTACATCATGCGCTCACTATTCGGCATGGATATCCACTTCCACACCTGGTTGTGAGCCCATATCGCAGTTGATGCGATAAACTAAAAAGCAGTCGGGGCGTAGCGCAGTCTGGTAGCGCATCTGCTTTGGGAGCAGAGGGTCGGGGGTTCGAATCCCTCCGCCCCGACCAATAAAACAAAAGACTTAGTTTACAGTTGCTTTGCCGGTCGGTTCCGACTGCGGGGGAAATTGCGGGGACTCCTCCGAGATTCCAGAAATTTTCTCTACAGCATCCCGCATCTCTTCCATGTCCGTGTGCGCATAGCGCACAGCCATAGCTACGGTTGTTGACTTTGACCACCCCACGATTTTGGCAATGGTGGTGAGCGGAACACCAGCAGCAACCATCCTGCTGACCGCAGTATGCCGAAGGTCATGGAGTCGTATCTTCAGGCCGCCCTCTGGCAGTTCTTCCGACTCGAAACGGCAGTCGACACAGGAGAAGCCTGTCGCTGGCTTCATCCCGTCGGCGAGTATGCCCGTCTTGCAGTTTGGACAATGGCGCTGGGTGCGTTTCTTTGCCGATTGCCATGCTGTCTTGATCGTTCCAATCGGAAGATTGGGGTTGTAGTCATAAACCCTGACTTCACCGCCAAACGTGCCTTTCCGCCCATGTAGGCCATACTTCTCTGAGTGGAAGACGAAATGGGAAGGCTTGCGGTCAGGGAATTGCTCTGCCCACAGCTTCAGTGTCTCAACAGCGCGGTTGCTGAGTGGAACTTCCCGCCCTGTGCCCGCGTCCGTCTTATCCTTGCCGAACTTCAGCTTGCGCTTAGCCAAATTGATCTGGCTCCATTGGAGAGTGCGGACGGTGTTAAAACGCGCTCCGGTTTCGAGCAATAGCACAACAAAAGGCAACAAGCACCGCGATGGAGAACGGCCACACTCAAGAATCAACATGGACTCTTCAGGGGAGGTGAGCTTGCGCCCTACATCATCGCGTTCCTTGAGCATCCCAACGTCAGCCCACGCGTCGGAATTTTTAACACGTTCCCATTGCCCGTGACGTTTCATGATCTGGCGCAATACACCCACTTCGATGTTGGCTGTCCGGTTGGACGCGCCCTCAGCTAGACGCACTTTCTGATACCTCGCTATATCCTTTGCATCAATGTCCACCAGCAGCTTCCTGCCCATTTCTGGCAGCAAATGCTCCAGTGCGTACTTCGCAATCAACTGCATTTTAGGTGACCACTTGCGCTGTTTGGAGTCTTGCCATTCCTTTGCAGCGACGCTCAGCAGGCGTGTTACCTGTTGTTTCTTGATGCCAGCAACGCCGTTCTTCAAGTCCTGTTTGCGATTTTCGTAGACCTCGCGTGCGCGTGAGATTGAAGTCATGCCTGTGGTTTCGCGGATGCGTTGACCGCGAAACTCAAAGTCCATGACGTAGACCTTGGATCCGTTCGGCCTGTAGATTGCCATTGGTTTGTTACCTTCCTTCGTTTATTTATTCCTTCACTTGACTAAAAGTTTTCCCTTGGCAGCTTCCCTCTCTGCTTCCACTTCCGATACAACGCAGCGCAGGCTTCGCTGTGATACTTCTTTGTGCTCTTCGTGCATTTGAAGGGAGGTTCCTTGCATTCAGGATTGGCGCAACGCAGCCAAGTTTCCCCGCTTAAGTGGTCTAAAAAAACCGTGGAGCGAAGGCACTCGGCAACGTCCTTGCACGGAGCAACCAATATCGGTGGCTGGAGCCTAAGCTCCAACTTGAGATTCTGCCGAAGAAACATCCAAGCCGGTTCCGCGTCTTTGTCCTTCAGGGGCTTGTTCCAATATTTCTTGTCCACTAACGCGTCCTCATAGAAGCGCCGCTGGGCTGTGAGTTTAGAAAACGAAATTTGCCCCGCCTGTTTCCCCCAGAATTCATTGACGTGGTAAGGACCGAAGTCCTGAAAGAACGTCAGTGCTTGCTCGGGCGTCTTCGCCCTGAAAAATCTTTCTCTGACCTGTTGTGCATCCGCCTCACATTTGTCCAGCCAAGACCCCCAAAAACTGCCGTCTTTGCGACGGATGACCCGATTCCGTTCGAGCATGAATATAAAAACGGGATCGGCGGTATGCTCGCTCATCATCACCCGCCAATTTCTTGTGCTCAACAGTGGGACAACCGGCAGTTTGCGAGTCCACTCCTTGCGAATTTTGACTCTGGCCATAAAAAACTCCGCTGTCACGGGTTTTTACTATTGCGCGTGACACTTTTTTATTGAAGCATAGTGCCAGCCACCGAGTAAAGCAGGAAGACAGGCTTTGCTATATGGCAGGAGGTAAAAGCCGAGATGCCCACCCAAGAACATCTTTCAACGCACGCGAAGCCGAAGTATGTAGAGGAATACTTCTCAATACCGGAGGCAGCAGAGTTATTGCGCTCTTCGCCAAATAGCGTGGCGATGTGGCTTTCCCAAGGTCGGCTTCTTCGTGTCAAGGCGGGCCGGAGAACACTGATCGCCCGGAGCGAAATTGAGGAGTTTATGCAACGATCTACCGCTCTCGCGGAGACCGAGGAAGCGAAACAACGCCGCCGTGAGCTGGCGGAGAAACGCCGCCGTTCGCTCATTGCGGAGGCCGTGCGTGGCCGTCGATGAGTCATCCGCGCCGCACGATGGCACAGAAGAGATTGCCGAGGCCGTCGGAGGAGCTTGCACTGCGCAAGGAAAGCCCGCCAGACGAGCGGGCTGAAGCACTAATTTTGAAGAAAGGGGCACGCGCATGCCCGGCGACAGCATACCACATGAGCAGGTTGGCCATCACTCGTTGTTGTCGCTCCGACCCGCCGATCTGGAGATGTTCCACAGGCTTGGCATCACGGACGACCTGCTCGTCCAAGGGCAGATTGAGCGCGTCACCGACGCCGAGGCACGGGAAAAGTTCGGCATCACCGGCTCGGCAACCGAGGACATGAGCGGCATTGTCTACCCGTACTTCTCCCCTGAGAGCGGCTGGAGAAGTTCGGCACGAGTCCGTCGTGACTACCCTCCGATGGACTCGGAGGGCAAGCCGATCAAAAAGTATGTGGCGGCCTGGGGCGACACCCGCCGAGCGTACTATCCCCCCGGCGCGAAGGAATTGCTGGCCGACGCTTCTGTTCCCATCGTGCTGGTGGAGGCGGAGAAGAGTGTATTGGCATTTATTGCGTGGGCAAAGCGCGAAGGGCGGAGGCTGCTGGTGCTGGGGATGGGCGGCTGCTATGGATGGCGCACGCGCAAACGAAAGCGCAATGAGAAGGGCAAGCTGGTCGATGCGCATGAGGAGTTATTCGATTTGAACTATTGCGCTCACCGCGAGATCTTCATTCTGCTCGATGCCAACGTCGCGGAAAACGGCGATGTGCAACGTGCCGAAAAAGCCCTGATCGCGGCTCTGCATAGGCGGGACGCCAAGGTTCGCCGCTGCCGCCTGCCCAAGATCGAAGGCGTGAACGGCCCTGATGATTTCATCGGCGGCGCGACCGACGAGGCTATGGCGAAGGTACTGGACAGCGCCCGAACCGTGGCGCGGAGAGGGCAGCCGAACGGACAGTGCCCCGCCGGGGAACGCAGGGAGCAGCCTATGGGGGACGGCGATCCACCGCCCATCGAGACGCTCCCTGAAGGCTCCGAGAGCTACTTTGCCCACCGGTTCACCGCTGCCGAAAAAGACGACCTGCGTTACACCGCAGCGTGGCATCAATGGCACGGGTGGGCCGGGTACCGATGGCAGGAAGACAGCACGCTCAACGTCTTCACCCGCGTCCGGAAACTACTGGAAGCAGAGGTTCCTCAGTGCTTCCTCACCCCGGCACAGATGCGTGCCGTCTGTAGCGCCAAAACCGTCGCCGGAGTGGAGCACCTGCTGCGTTACGACGCCCGGCACACGGCGCGAGTCGAGCAGTGGGACGCCGATCTGCGGCTGCTGGGAACAGTGAACGGCACTGTTGACCTGATAACAGGCGAACTGCGCGAGCCGCGGCGCGCAGACTACATCACCCGCGCCACGGCGGTATCGCCGGAAGGCGGCTGTCCGCTCTGGCTCTCATTCCTTCGCAGGGTAACTGAGAACAACGAGGAGCTGATGGCGTTCCTACAGCGCATGGCAGGCTATTGCCTAACCGGCCTGATCTCGGAGGAGGCTTTTTTCTTTCTCTACGGCACCGGTGCCAACGGCAAAGGCACCTTCGTCGATACGCTCTCCGGAATTATGAGCGACTATGCGCGCAATTCTCCTATCGAAACCTTTCTTGAGAGTCGTACCGATCGCCATCCGACCGAACTGGCCTACCTGTGCGGCGCTCGGCTGGTGACGGTAACGGAGACGAAAGATGGCCGCCGCTGGGACGAGTCCAAACTCAAGGCAATGACGGGCGGCGATCCAATTACAGCCCGTTTCATGCACGGCAACTTCTTCCAGTACAAGCCGCAGTTCAAACTTCTCATCTCCGGCAATTACCGTCCCGGCCTCAAGAATGTCGATGAAGCCATCCGGCGCAGACTCCATCTTGTTCCCTTCACCGTCACCATTCCCGAAGCGGAGAGAGACCAGCAACTGAAAGAGAAACTGCGCGCCGAGTGGCCGGGGATTCTGGCATGGGCCATTGCAGGCTGCCTGGAGTGGCAAAGGATCGGCCTGGCTTCCCCGGAGGCCGTGCGCGAGGCCACTACGGAGTACCTGGAGGCGGAGGACGCCCTTGGCCGCTGGATCGAAGAGTGCTGCTGGATGAACGATCCCTCTGTATTCACGAAATCGGCTGCACTCTTTGCCAGTTGGAAGGGTTGGGCCGAAGCCAACGGTGAACAGGTGGGGACTCAGAAAAGATTTTCAGTGAGTCTGGCCGCGAAACCAAGGATTACAAAGGACAGGATCGAATCCGCTCGCGGCTTTTACGGCATCAAGCTCAAAAATCCATACACCGCACAAGGTGTCGGCTGACACATCTGACGGGTGCTCCCTTTTTACCCGTATCGATGTTTGTGCGCGCGCACGCGCGTTAACGGTGTAAATAGGACGTCCCGTCAGACCCGTCAGCCGGAGGGGGCACGATGACTTACACCATGCCGTTTGGCCGATATCGGGGGCACCGGCTGGATGAACTTGACGGCTCCTATCTCGCTTGGCTCTACACGCTGGATGATCTCCGGGAACCGCTTCGGGGTCGAGTGCGGGAAGAGTTCTATCGCCGCAGGCGCAGCGATGCGCTCGTCGGATATGGCAGGCCACCCGAGCGTACAAGGGAATTGATCGAAGCCGGGTTCAAGGTGCTGGCCCGGACACATCACCCGGACGTGGGTGGATCGGATGCCGCCATGATGGAGACACTGTCGGCGCGGGTTTGGCTGATACGGCACGTAACCGAAGCGCAGCAACAAGCTGAGTGATCGCGCAGCAAGAGCAAATTGAACCATGTCCCCATTTGCTCCGGGGACGGCAGAGAGGAAAAAACTATGCGAGGTCTATCGAATACAACCCTCGAACTGATCGCGTTTGCGCGGACCCTGCTCGCCGAATTCCATCCCATGACGCTGCGGCAGTTGCACTACGCCATCTTCTCTGCAGCGCAGATCGATTACGACAACACGCCGAGGGACTATAAGCGGCTGGGCCGCGCCACCACCAAGGCGCGCCGCAACTACCGCGCTTTGGAGTTGGCTGGGGTCAGCCGACAGCTCCTGACCGCTAGCGACCTCATCCCGCCGGAGTGGATCGTCGATGAAACGCGTTTGGCGGCGAGGGTCAGCGTGTGGGCCGATGGCCAGAGTTTCATGGACAGTGTACAAAGCAGCTATCGTCGCGATTATTGGCAGACGCAGCCCCGCTACTGCGAAGTATGGAGTGAGAAGGCCACAGTCTTAGGCTCGCTCCGCCCTCTGGCTGCGGAATTAGGTGTGGTGCTGCGCGTCTGCAAAGGCTATGCCTCCACAGGCATGGAGTCGCAAATCGGTGAGGATTTCGAGCTGATCGACAAGCCCATCTTCGTGTTTTACGTGGGCGACCACGATCCCTCGGGGCACGACATACCGCGTGATATCCATCGCCGCGCGCAACAAGCCAGCGGCAAGAACTTCCCCATCGAACGGCTGGCGATCCATCCCGAAGATATTCGGCTTTTCCATCTGCCGCCGCAAACGATCAAGGAAAAAGACCCCCGCGCTAAAGGATTCAAGGGAGAGTTTGGAACAAAGGCGCACACCGTCGAACTCGACGCGTTACCGGTCGACGAGTTACGGCAACGCGTGCGAGAAAGCGTTGAAGGGCTCATTGAATGGGACTCGTGGAACCGGCAGATTGCGGTCGAGCAAGTCGAAGTGAGTTGCATCGCCGATTTTGTGGACAAGTGGAAGAATCTGCCGCAAACGTCAGTATAAGAATCAACGATATGACAAATTCTAAAGAATATGTCATAGTGGAGGAATGAAGAAAACGGCATACGCCTACCTCAGAGTCAGCGGCAAAGGACAAGTGGAAGGGGACGGATTCGAGCGGCAGTTACTGGCGATCCAGAAGTACGCTGCCGCCCACGGCATCAGGATCGTGAAGGTGTTCCGCGAGGAAGGCGTGAGCGGCACGACCGACTGGGACGACAGGAAGGCGTTTGGCGAGATGATGGCCCTGCTCTTAGCCAATGGCACGCGGACGGTTCTGGTGGAGAACCTTAGCCGTCTGGCGCGTGACCTGATGGTGCAGGAGTCTATCCTTGCCGACTTCAGCAATAAGCGTCTCGAACTGGTCAGCGTGGCGGAGCCTGACCTAGACAACGACGATCCCACTCGCGTCCTGATGCGGCAGATGCTTGGCGCATTTCACCAATACGAGAAGGCCATGATTGTCGCCAAGCTCAGGGGCGCACGGCAGCGTAAGAAGGCCAAGGAAGGCCGTTGTGAGGGGCGTAAGCGGTATGGCTTCCGAGCAGAGGAACAGGCCATTGTGGAACGGATCAAGGCTTTGCGGGGCGAAGGTCTGGCCCTCCAGAAGATCGCTGACACACTCAACCGTAAAGGCATGAAGACGCGAATGGGGAAGCGATGGTCTGCGGTGCAGGTCAATCGCGTGGTGAAGCGAGAGGCAGCGTAAATCTCCTAAGAAAGAAGGCACACTACCTAATTGCTCTACCTTCGCGTCACTGAAGCGTGGGCTTCGCTCGCTTCAGGCCTAACTCCTCCAACTCCTCGTCGGTGGCGCTCGCAAAATTCGCCGCTCGGACGCGCTGCAACTCCGCGTGAAGCTCCTCGTCCGTCATCTCGGCGAATCTGTCCCTCGGCATAGGGTGAGGCATATCGTCCGCGCCTAAAATCAGCCGATCGCAGTGATACAACGCGGAGAGTCCGTCGATCCCTCGACAAATCTCGCCAAGGCTCAAATCCCCGTTGATGGCAATCCTCCCATCTGGATAGCGATACATCAGAAGGCGACAGAGAAGCCTGCGCAGTTCCTCGTTCTGTTGCAGTTGCTCCGCATTGCGCTGCCGTAAGAGGATCGCGGCATCCGTAGTGCATTCCGCTACTGACTTTTCACGCACTTTCCACGCATACTCCGCCCGTGCCGACCGCCACTGCTCCCGTTGGGCGTGCCACTCCAGACTACGAACCGACACCCCATGTCGGGCCGCAACGGTTTCATAAGTGGCGGTCGCATCCCGCACGTAATCCTCCATCGCTGCCCCCCAGTCCGTCCGCTGCTTCGCCATGGTTTCCCCTCCATCTTCGGGCAAAGATAATCACCACGGATCGCGGCTCAATCCTTCTTCCACGCGTTCTCCAACGTATCCAGAAAAACCTTTCGGGGGTCGGCGTCCGACCCTCTCCGCTCGGCGTCCTGCATGGCGATCTCGGTCGGGTTCGTAGGAAGGTCGCCTCTCCACGCGTGGAAGCTTATCGCCGCGTCCACTCTGTCGCTAAAGCTGATTCTAGGCATAGTCATTGCGTTCTCCTTTTCGTCCGGCGGATAAGCGAACGGCTTGTCATATCGCTTGGATTGCAATGGGTCACGCTTGTACAGCGCGACGTATGCCTGGCGGCAAGTCAGGTAAACCCTGAGAAGGAGGGTCTAACAAACGCCAGATCGTCGATGGGGCTATCCCCACGCCGGTTCGCGTTTTTAGAGCCACACCATGCCCAACCACGCCATGCCACGGGTGAGCCGTTCGCTGCACAACATAGTAGCAGTTCTGTGGGGCACGCCAATTTGCTCAAAGCCGCTCCCAGCGGGCGACGACGAGAGACAGGTTCGCGGATATGAGCGACGAAGAGTTGATGAGGAGTTGGAGCGGGTGTGTAAACGCAATCCGATCCAATGAACGGGCCAATTCGATAACGTCTTTATCCGTTTGGCAGCACCGACTCCGCCACGAATGAATACCGAAGCGCATAGGATGAACTTTCAACAGGGAAAACGGTCTATTCGTACAGAAGCAATTGTGCAATAAGGGACACGTAGTTTAACTCAGTGTTGGCTGGCCTCATTGTGAGAAACACTTCCGTAGTGAGAACCTTGCAGCAAAAGCTCGGAAGGCGAATCGCTCTTCTACGGATGCGAGTTGGGATGACCCAAGAGATGCTGGCTGAAAAAACCGCATATTCTGTAGATTTCATAGGACTCGTTGAGAGAGGAGTCAACGCGCCAACACTAGCCCGTCTGAAGGACATCGCGGATGCACTGTCCGTCGAGGTCTGGCACTTATTCTGTCCCGAAGCGATGCTGCCAAAAGAAAAATCAACCAAAAAGCACTGATTGCCGTGGTTGAGTGCTCTCTCTCCAACTCAGATGGTCAGTGCCCACATACCGACTCAGCTTCGTTGAAGGATCCTCGGTCAACAGTTCTCCTTCGTCACAAGCGAGAATATGCTCACCGATCAACTTTCCGAAGTGACATGGGACTGCATTCCCGATCTGCCGATATTTGTCGGCCAGAGATCCCTCAAAGACGTAGTCAGGAGGAAATGTCTGGATGGCAGCATATTCTTCGACAGACAAGGGGCGATCTTCCTCGGGGTGGCAGAGATCCGTCGCGGGCATTGTGGGACATGTGACCAATGTGGGGGAGGGCTTGTCCCATGCAAGCCGTCGATAAAAGCCAGTTTTACCTCCACCGCAGTGGTAGCTGGCTCCCATGGCCTCGGGTTGTAGGTCAGGCGGCAGGTTTCGCCAATTCTGGCCTTCACGCAGCAGGCGATAGTATTGCAGCCTGGATTCGGGAAACTTTCCCGTGGTCACCGTCGTGTGGTCTAGCCCTTGGACGGCCTCTCGGAATGTACGCCACTTTTCCAATCCGCTGCGCCCACCTTCACTGTGTGTCGGCCGGATGTAAGGGATGGACTTTCTTTCTCTGGAAGCGAAGAAAATCACCCTCTCGCGGCCTTGAGGCACACCAAAATTTGCTGTGTTGTAAAGCGTAAAGGTGGTCGTGTACCCATTCGTTTCAAGCATTTCTAGAATGTGTAACAGAGCACCCCCTGGCAACTCTTCAGCGCAGAGCGGGGGAAATTGTGAACCACGTTCACTGTGCGGGCGATGAACAAACGGAGCAGACAAAATTCCGCGCACGTTTTCAAAAATTGCATACTTCGGACGAAGTTCTGCAATCAAGTTCACGAAGTGCAAAAACACATTACCTCGCTGGTCATTCAAACCAAGACGCTTACCGGCGGTCGAGAATGCTTGGCACGGTGGGCCACCGACTATCGCAAAGAGTTCTTCTGTGCGAATCCCAAGATCTTGCCGGAGTAAATCTGCCGTCAATTCCCGAACATCGTTCGGATAGAACTTTGGCACATCTTTGCCATAGATTGTGTGCAGATTGCGTCTGATCGTCTTCCCGGCAGCCTTATCAAATTCGTTTAGAGCAAGGCAACGGAGTCCAGCTTGGTGGAGGCCAATATCAAGTCCCAGTGCACCCGAAAAGAACGATATAAACTTTTTATCGAGAGTTGATACCTTGTCATCTTTCGTGGACACTTTCGGACGAGTTGCCAATGGAACGCCACCTCAGACTCAAGTTGGAGAACGGCACGTTCGCCGGGGTTACCCCAACCCGTTCATCCATTATGTCGGCCATTAGGGGCAAAAGCAATAAGACGACGGAAACTACTTTGAGACTTGCATTGGTACGAGCCGGTGTGAGTGGATGGCGGCTTCACGCTCGGGACATTACTGGCCAACCTGATTTCTATTTCGATGTGGAAAAGTTGGCGGTTTTTGTGGATGGCTGTTTTTGGCACGGGTGTTCGACGTGCGGACACGTTCCGAAGACACGTAGCGAATTTTGGGGTGAGAAATTCAAACGGAACAAAGCCCGCGATGTTCTAGTGAATCGAACTCTACGCCGTGAAGGCATACGTGTCATCCGGCTTTGGGAGCATGTTCTGAAGGATCCCCAAAAGAGAAACCGGGCAGTCGATCGCGTTCGGCGAACTCTATCTCTTACTGACACGTAGTTTAACTCGGTGTTCACGGACGCTCTGGCGACCGTAGGCTCTTTGTTGTGCTCCCCGTAACGAAAGACGAGTTCCTCGCGATAGCGAGAGAAGTAGCTGCGTCCGTGCGTCGTCCGGTCGAGGCGAATTTTTCGGCGTTCCTCTCATTTGCCTATGACAATTCGTTCATCATTAACAAGATGGCGGGGGTGGAATTGCAGGCCGCCACAAGTCGCCGTCAGATCGAGACCTTTCTCGGGTCATACGTCCTTCAAAATCTCAATGCTAGAGATGAGCGAATTACTTTCAATCAGGTGGCGACCATAGCGGATCCTGCGGTTGATGTTGTTTTGGAAGTGTTCGGAAAGCATCCTCCGCAGGAACTAGGGCGAGCGAGTCAATATCATCGCTCGTCAATGGCCGCCGAGAACCTTGTCGGCGGACTTCTTGAGCACTATCTCGCACAACAGTTGGAGCCACAGGGATGGTTTTGGTGCGCATGCAACATCATTCGCGGCGTCGATTTTTTTAAGGACGGTGATCCAATCACCCTGCTCCAAGTAAAGAACAGAAGTAACAGCGAGAACAGTTCCAGTTCTCTGATTCGGAAGACCCTCCTCGAACACGGATGTCCCGTCCAAATCGACAAATGGCACCGGACGAATTCCAGAACAGGTCAAACTTGCTGGGATAAACTCCCCGGCAATTCACGACAGCAACTGGCGAGCGAAGAGGGGTTCCATCGGTTTTTGAAAACTTACATTAGATAACTGCCGAGGTTTCGATATTGCACAATACGGAAGACATACGCTGGTGGTATGAACACGGATGCCGTAAGGAAGCATTTTTCATAGAAAAAATTGCACCAATGATTGGGATCGACGCGCAGATCAATCCGGAAAAAGAGACTAAACCGACAGCTCCAGATCTGCTGGTTGATGGTCTTTTAGCTGAACTAAAGACCCAAGAGACTCCATTTTTTACCGCTCAAAGATACGGAATAGATCCTCAGTACGCCGTTACGTTCAATCAAGGTGACTATCTAGCCTACAAAAAGATCATTCCGGAGATGGATATCTATTTCATGGTTGATTGGCAGCAGCTTACTTACCACCACAGATCAACCGGTAGGAATATAACTGTCGCACCACTCAAATCGGTCTACAGAGTCAACTTCACAAAGGTCGCGAGCGATATTGAGAGTGGGCGAACTCCACTCCATGCGTATCTTCGCAGAGTCGGAGACGCTCGAAACGAGACACACAGTTTTATCTTCGATTTGCGTACATTCCAGCTTGTGATGGATTTTACCGATCGGCCTGAACTGGTAGTTCCGCAGTAACGACGACGATCAGAATAGATCAGCTGAATTATTGTTATTTGCCCGCACCTGCATCAATGGAGCGGCAGCTGACGCGAGCTGCGTAGCCGTTCGACGAAACGAACAATATCTGTAACTGATTGTGCTCCCAGTTTGTGCATGACTTGGCGACGCTGCACCTTGATCGTCTTCTCCCTAGTACCGAATTCGCCGCCGATTTGCTTGTTGAGCATTCCTTGCGCCACTAGTATGCATACTTCTCGCTCTCTTGGTGTCAACGTTTCGAAAACAGCACGATCTCTACGCTTGGCCTCTCGATTAATGCAGGTTTGTGTCGACCTCGCGAGTGCCGCGTCAACGGCGGCAAGCAATTGATCCTCCTCGAATGGTTTCGTCAGAAAATCGACGGCCCCCGCTTTCATGGCGAGAACAGAATCAGCGATGTCAGCATGGCCGCTCATGAAAACAATGGGTAGACTTTCGTGTTCGCGCGCCAGTAATTGCTGCAAATCTAGACCACTCATCCCCGGCAGCAGAAGATCGAGGACAACGCATCCCGGATGCGGATCCAGTTGTTGGCTGAAAAACTCTTTAGCGGAAGAATAGGTGCAGACTCGTTGACCATTTGATCGTAGAAGTCGAGCCACCGCGCATCGGACACTCAAATCGTCATCGATAACATGAACAGTGCATTGCGTCATGGACCGCGGCTCCTGATATTTGCCGATCGGTATTGCAAACGTTGAAGCGGGCCCAGTTACATCTGCTTAAGGGCTATTTTGGCCCAACCCCTCGAAAAAGTCTAATTGGTAGTGAGATGTGCTGAGGCGTGCACACTCCGCCTCGATCCGCTGCCTTTCCTTCTGTTCCGCCGTACGCGCTTGTTGTAGCTTCGCTTAACTAAGGCGCGTGCGCCTGCTCGCCAGTGGAAGAAGCGCCGCCATCCAGTAAGAGTGTGAGCGAGTCCCGCACTCCCAGAGGTGATCCACCTTCCACTCTGCCGCCCGAGAGCCTCAGAGCTGGAGTTGCGCGCAGTTTTGGAGCAAGGCGGTCTCAGAGTAGAGAGAGAACTGCGCCATTGCTGATCGAAGGCTCAAACAAAGCCTTTGCAATTGCAGCGGCGTCCTGAGAATCACTGGGGCAGCTTGTCTCGATGGCAGATACGTAATCTCCATCCGCATCATGGATGGCGGCTCCCCAGTTCACGCCTGCTGTTCCCCAGACAATCTCTCCACCGTCCTTGTGCTCAAGGACGACGCAGTTGATGCCTCCACCGGTATCCTGTGAGCTGGCAGCCAGACCGCGAGCGACTAGTGCGTCTGCTACCGCATCGACAACTTCATATTCAGTCAGCTTTTGGTCGAGATCTCTAATTTCGTCGCTCATGGTGGACTCCTCTCCCACTATATGCGAGCGATTCACTCTTTTGCGAATGCATCTTCGCTTGGCCAGTCCGCGGAGACGAAAAGACTTACGGACTGTTGCCTGTGGCTTCGTTCACGATGAAAAAGGAGAGCAGGCTGCCATCCTAGCGCGGTCGGCCAAGGGCGTGTTCCGGGACAGCTCTGCCTTCGGCTGGTGACGGAAGCGAAAACGCGGTTTCGAAGCCATGGGAAAGACTCCTCAAAGAAGGATGCGGTGGCCGATTGGAAGAAAGGCTACGGCCCCAGCCGTGCAAAAAAGGGGCGACTCAGCGGAAACTGTCCGCAGCAAATCTCCTGAACGCGAGGAAAAACTGCGGGGGAAATTGCGGGGACTCCCCACTTATTTCGACTTATCTGCACTTATATCGCAATTTGATAACTCGTTGAATTTATAGGTTCATATAGTCTGACACAGATAGGCACAATACCATTGAATCTGTTTTGGGAGCAGAGGGTCGGGGGTTCGAATCCCTCCGCCCCGACCAATAAACATCTTATTTGCAATAGTTTGCGAGAGGTGATACCGAGAGTGATACCATTCTGCTTTGATTAAGCGAAAATAAAGCGAATCAAGAGAGCATTTCCGAGATGCTTAGTGGAAGCCATATTGCCTGTCGCTTTGCTGTCGATGTCTCCCTAAGCCACAGAATATGAAGCAAATCGATTCTGTTGAGGTCACTCTTGGGCGGGCGTCTGAATACCAGATACGGTCTTCCGCGTAGTGTCAAAGTGCGGGGCTGAACACATTTTGCCCTCCACCCCACGACGAGCTAATGACAACAATTGCAAAGCCGAATGAATATTTCGGCTGGAATTCGCTAGGCAAGAGAACAATCGGGATTCACTTCTTGAGATGTCAGCCGTTCGACACCCGGCGTTCGCAGCATTCGTCTTTGACCGCCAGAGCGTCTGAGCGAACCGATCAACAACTTTCGGATTCAGGACCGGCAGTTCAATTGCGAAGGGGAAGACCAGTTCATCAAGGAGCGAGATTTCCCTAACAATGCAGCTGGACATAGACTCCTGATCGCAGGGCTTGTGCGCGTGATGCTCAAGGCGACGGAGATTTACTCCTTCGACCTATCGGTAGCTCTTGATGCGACGGATGGAATTGGGGTATACCGTATTGCGAACGGCGCATTTTACTGGATAGTCCCACTTGCCTTGATCGCTGAAACATGTAGGCACTCTATAGCTTTGGTGGCGGCCACAGATCGATGACATGGTCGATGATCTGATCGACAAAACCGCCTGCACCATAGCGTTGTCGGAAGCGACCTGAACCGATCGGATGATGCCATTGTGGTCAGTTACGACGATTAGCGGAAAGTCGGTGGCGGCGAAGCTATTTAGGGTTTGCGTAGGAACTACAAAGGTCGGTGTGCCAACAAGCAGAGCGGCGGCGGTGGTCTTAATCCTCAACGGCAGCTCGACGTGAGGAATATCTGGCCTTTCACCTGGGAACGGCGCTATTTTGGGCGACTTCAGGACCGCACCGGATGGGGCCGTCTTACTTGCGGCTTTGGTAACGTCCTTTGTGCCACTTTCGCCGGCGGGTTCGCTTGCGCTAGAAGCGCAAAAAAGCGAGCTCCGCGTTCACGGATTCTTTTCGAGGTAGATGTGAAACTCGGATTTAGGGCAAATGCACTGGGTTACACCAGTCGGGAAATAGTAGCAGTACAGTAGCAGATCCAGAATTGGCATTGAGTTCCGGGGGAATCCCAACTGCGGCGGGATCAGGGAGCCATGTGAAGGTAGTGATAGTGGGGAGGTGCGAACCGAGAAGGAGGTATTGGCGGCGGGTTTCAGTGATAAGGGCAGTGTCATCCGGGGAGAGGCTAATAGGGAGGGTCGCTTCGAGTTCGGTGAATGCGGCCGCGCCTGCCTTCAACTGATTAGCGAACTGCTGCATGGCGGGAAAGGCGATGGCATCGGCATAAAGGGCGTGGAGCGAAAAGGCCGGATGGAAACTAGATGGTGTGGGACTGTTGGATGCAACGTGAGCTCGGATTAGAGAGAGGAGGATAGGCTTGGCGCTGGGCCAGAAGTGCGAGCGCCTAGTCGGTATGGATGAGTTGAAGGTAGTGAACAGTACTATTGGTAGCATCCGATGTGAGTTCGTCGTAGGGGACAGTCTGGAGCATGGCTTGAGCGGCACGAAGAGCATGACTGGATCCTTAAGACGCAGGCTGGCCTGGACTTCGTAGTCAAAAGCGATGGCGAGACTCTTCGAGCCGAGGACTCTCTCGACCGGAGCGATCGCATTTTGGGCGTTGAGATAGTTGGCCGCGGCCTCCTGGACAGGTTTCCAATCTTGACCAAGAGCGCAAAGACGGGCGTAAGCTAGCAAATCCTCGCCCGTGAACTGATCCGGGGAGTGTGAGGCGCAGTCCGTATTCGCTTGGTCGGTAGCTATCTTGAGGGCTGCGAGCTCGACCTCAGACCAGTTCTGAGGGGAACGCCGGGTGATATCGAGAGGACGAGTGGCCTGATCGTAGGCGCCCTGCGGAGAGAACTTTGAAGAGGATGGTGATTGGGCCTGTGCTGTAAGTAGGAAAAAGCAAACCATGAGTTGAAGGACCGGAGATTGGCGCATGTTCATTTCTCGTAATGAAGTGGCTTTGCTGATCTTTTTGGTAGGCTGACAAAATCTGTTTCACATGAGCTGAAGACTCAGCAGAGGCGAAAAACTACTTTACTTCAAATCTGCGATAAACCCGTCAATCTCTCGCATCACTTCAGCCTCATTCGATGTAAAGACATAATGATTTGCATGAGCGATCCTCACCACCTTGGCTTGTGGTATCGTTCGCGTAAAAGAAGTAGCCCGGGTCGAATTGGGCACCCAAGACTATAGCATGCTCTGCCGCCTGAATGGCAAGGTGGCTGGCGGGATCGCAGTGTACCAAGTGCCCGGAACGAACGCTGTTCAAACTGTTGAGGGTGTCCGAAAGCTCCTGGCCCAGATGAAGCAGCGTTTTCCCGAAGATATGGACTATGCCATAGCCCTTGATCAGACAGCCCCGGTCACAGAAGGCATGAAGGAGATTCTCTGGACGCTCGTGATCGCGATTGTGCTTGTGATCCTAGTGGTCTACCTCTTCCTCCAAGATTGGCGTGCCACGCTGATTCCATTGCTGGCGGTACCTGTCTCCCTGGTTGGAACGTTTGTTTTGTTCCCGCTGTTTGGTTTTTCCATTAACACGCTTTCGATGTTCGGGCTGGTACTCGCCATTGGTCTAGTCGTGGACGACACGATCGTCGTTGTTGAAGGTGTGCAACGCCACATCGAGGAGGGTTTGAATCCCAAAGATGCAGCTCGTAAAGCTATGGAGGAGCTCTCCGGGCCCGTAATCGGCATTGCATTAGTTCTCTCGTCGGTCTTTGTTCCGACCGCCTTCATCCCCGGTATCACTGGAAGGTTGTATCAGCAATTCGCAATCACCATCGCAATCTCGGTGGTTCTCTCTTCCTTCAATGCCCTCACGCTTAGCCCCGCGCTCTCTGGACTCTTGTTGCGGAGAAAGAAAGAGAGCTATGGGTTGTTGCAGAGGTTCTTCAACTGGTTCAATCGCCTCTTTGAACGCGCGACCGGAGGCTACGTCCGGTGGTCGGGCGTACTTCTTCGGAAGGGAGCAACGGTGCTGGTGCTGCTGGTAGCGTGCGGCGCTCTCGGCCTCTTCTTTGGCAGCCGGCTTCCATCCAGCTTTCTGCCCGACGAAGACCAGGGATATCTCTACATCAGCATGCAGCTTCCCAATGCTGCGTCACTGGAACGCACAAGCGAGGCAGCGCGACAGGTGGAGCAGATTCTCGCAGATACTCCTGGCGTCCAGTACACCACAACTGTAGCTGGTTTCAGCTTGCTGAGCTTTGTTCGGACCAGCTACAACGCATTCTTTTGGGTGAGCCTGAAACCCTGGGATGAGCGCAAGAGTCGCGCTGAACAATATCAAGCCATTAAAGCACGTCTGGATAAGGAGCTTAATAACCTTCCAGCCGGAACAGTCTTCAGCTTTTCACCGCCGGCGATCCCGGGGGTCGGTACTTCAGGAGGCGTCACATTCGTCCTTGAAGACCGCGCAGGAAAGGACGTGCAATTTCTAGCAGATAACTTAGATAAATTCGTCGCGGCGGCTCGCAAGCGCCCTGAGATCGGCTCGATCTTCTCCACATTCATACCCAGCGTGCCGCAAGAGTTCATTCACGTCGACCAGGAGAAAGTGCTGAAGCAAGGGGTGGCCTTGAGCGATGTCTACAACACCATTCAGGCGAATATGGGCGGCCTGTTCGTCAACTATTACAACCAATTCGGCCGAACCTGGCAGGTGTACATCGAGTCTGAAGCCCCCTTCCGCTCGAATACCGATAGCCTTGGGCAATTTTACGTGCGCAACAACCAGGGGGAAACGGTGCCGCTATCCGCTCTCGCATCGTTTGAGAAACGCTCAGGCCCTGAGTTCACGATGCGCTACAACGAGTACCGATCCGCGCAGATCAACGCTAGCGCTGCGCCGGGCTACAGCTCGGATCAGGCAAGGGCGGCTCTTGAAGACGTCTTTAAACAAACCATGCCTCACGAGATGGGCTTCGACTACATGGGCATGTCTTACCAAGAAAAGAAGGCGGAGGAGGGAGTACCGTCTTCGGTCATCTTCGGATTCTCGCTGCTCTTCGTCTTCCTGATTCTTGCTGCGCTCTATGAAAGCTGGAGTCTCCCCTTCAGCGTTCTTCTTAGCACACCGGTCGCGGTCTTAGGCGCCTTTGGAGTGTTGTGGCTGCGGCGGGTCATCCTGGGCCTTTTCCTGCCGCCTTACATGGTTCAGACGGAGAACGATGTTTATGCGCAGGTCGGACTGGTGATGCTGATCGGGTTGGCAGCGAAGAACGCAATTCTCATTGTCGAATTTGCGAAGGAACAGTACGAGCACGGCAAGCCGCTGATGGACGCAGCTCTGGAGGGCGCACGGCTTCGACTTCGGCCGATCATGATGACCTCCTTTGCCTTCATTCTCGGCTGCGTGCCGCTCTGGACGGCGTCGGGGGCCGGCTCGGTTGCGCGCCAAATAATGGGCACCACCGTGATCGCAGGCATGACGGCTGCAAGTCTGCTCGGGATCTTCACGGTCCCGGCGATCTTCTACCTGGTGGAGCGATGGTCCGCAGTAACGCGGACTCGTTTCGTCGCGCCCGTACCGCAAGACAAAGCAATCGCGGAGGGTAGTCAAGATGCTTAATAGAGTTCAGAACAGGTTCGTCACAAGATCCGGGTGGATCCTTCTCCTGTCGGCCTCGATGCTCTCCGGCTGTGCCGTGGGCCCCAACTATCATCGCCCGGCTGTGCAGACGCCTCCGGCCTTCCATGGACCTGACCAATCGCAACAATTACAACCACAATCCGCATCGTTCGCCGATCTGCCCTGGTGGCAGGTGTTCCACGATTCTCAACTGCAGGAACTCATACGAACGGCCCTCAAACAGAACTATGACCTGCAACTGGCGGTCGAGCGGGTCAATGCCGCGAGAGCCCAAGTCGGCATCGTACGCTCTATGAGTTTCCGATGGTTTCACTTGACCCCACTTTCAGCGGCGGAAAGACCGATCAGAACATCAAGTCCAACATCTTTTCGCTCGCTGGCGATGTGGTATTTCAAGTCGACTTATTCGGGCGCTATCGACGCGCGACCGAAGCGGTCCGGGCACAACTTCTGGGAACCCAGGACGCACAACAAACCGTAATCCTCACCCTTGTCAGCGATGTGGCGAGCGATTACTTTCTCCTTCGCGACCTGGATCTCCAGCTCCAGATCACTGAAGACACCGTGCGGACCCAGGAGGATTCCGTCAAGCTGACACAGTTGCGTCTCCAGCACGGCATAGCCACCACGCTCGACGTGCTGCAGGCACGGCAGGTGCTAGATACAGCAAATGCGCAGATCCCGGACCTGGAGCGCCAAATCGGCCAGACCGAAGATGCGATCAACATTTTGCTGGGCAAGTATCCGGACAACGTTCCTCGCGGCCAGCCCTTTGGCATTGAAACTCCAGACGGCTGGACGTGGAACGAAAGCCTTCCACCGCAGTTACCCGCTGGACTACCGTCTGAACTGCTTGAGCGCAGGCCTGACATCCGCGAGGCAGAGCAGAACCTGGTTGCTGCTAACGCAAACATCGGCGTTGCCAAAGCGATGTTCTTCCCGCAGATCTCGCTCCTCGGCTCCGGGGGCGCGGCATTCGGGCACAGCCAGTTTCCCGGATCGCATATCCCGGCCCCTCTCGGAGTTGGAACCTACGCAGCAGCCGCATCGCAGCCAGTCTTTGAGGGCGGCGCACTGCGCAACAACCTGCGCTATGCCAGGTCAGAAGAACGTCAAGCTCTGATCGACTACCAGCAGACGATTCAGCGGGCCTTCGGAGATATCTCTGATTCTTTGATTGGCTATGACAAATATCACTCAGTCCGCGAGCGCCAGGAACAGTCCGTGAAGGATCTACAGGAATCGGTCAACGTGTCGCTCATGCGCTACAAAGGCGGAACCGCCACTTATCTCTCGGTCCTTGATAGCCAACGATCTCTCTTTGCTGCCGAACTTACGTTGGCGCAGGCGCGAAACAACGAGTACCAGAGCCTTGTCCAGCTCTATAAAGCACTGGGCGGCGGCTGGAAATAAGCGGGAGAAATCAGCCCAGAAGGAATTCGATGAGCACTCAGATCTTCGAACACTCCGTCACGCAACACTCGCGAGTATCTGATGAGCAGCTGCTTTCCAGAGCAAGATCTGGAGATCAAATAGCATTTGGCGAATTGTGCTTGCGGTACACCGGAATGCTCAAACAGAGAATATTCAGGATCGTCCGAAATCGCGAAGGAGACATTGCTGCGCGCCTACCGGCACTTGAATACCTTCAGAGGTACGTGCAGGGTCTCTACCTGGATGATGAAGATCGGAATCAACACCTCTCTGATGATTCTGAGAAAACGACGAAGCATGCCGGAGGTCATCGCGGAGCAAGTCTCCGAGGACGGGCAGAGAATACGTTCTCTGGAAATGAGGTTGCTGACCTAAATGTGTGTTTGGCGACGTTCTAAAAATATCGGGATCTCTGCGCTTTCGGCCACAAGCTTCTGGCTGCTGCATTAGTTCGGAGGGGAAAAAGGCCCTGGAAGTGGATGTCGTCAGTTTCAGGGTCCCACGATCTGATAAAGGAGGATCGCAATGTTCCACAAGATTATGGTTGCTTATGACGACTCGCCCGAAGCTGGTAGGGCGCTTCGTGTGTCAATTGAGTTAGCGAAAGCGCTACGGGCAGAGCTCAGTGTGGTCACCGTCCTTGAGCCGCTTCCCAGCTATTACTCCTTCGTGATAAGTGCAGTACCGGCTGTCTACTGGACTGAGACTGAGGAGAAGAGAGCTCGGTACAGCGCACTCCAAGCCGAAGCACGACGACAGGCCAAGGCCGCAGGACTGGTGCTCGATACCGAGTTGATCAGTGGAGACGAAGTGGGCACCATTATCGATTGCACGAAGCGACATCACTCGGATCTGCTGGTCCTGGGGATGCGAAAGCATAGCTGGCTGATGGAAGGTCACACGGCAAAAGACCTTACCGAACGTGCCCCATGTGCGCTACTGGGAATCAGATGAGCTGCCAGCTCTTCTATCGATTGGAATGGAGGAACTGATGAATCAGTGTGATGCAGAAGCGGACTCTCCAATGAGAAGTACTTTATTATCAGTTGCGTCCGACGAGGCCCTCGTCATCTCAGCAAAGCGGGAATGCATCTGGCCTATGCCGAACTCTGCAGGCGCCACTCGACTAATACTTTCCGTACGATTCACCGTATTACTCGGAGCAAAGAAGATGCGGAGGATGCATTGCAGGAATCGCTGCTGAAGGCATTCACTCACCTTTATACGTTTGATGGAAGGTCGAAATTCTCTACTTGGCTTACGCGCATTGCGATTAACTCTGCGTTGATGATCCTCCGGAAAAAGCGGGCCCATCCTGAGAGTCCTTTCGACAGGGATATGTTATCCGGTTTGCTAATTTCCGATCCGGCATCTAATCCTGAGCGCCACTTTCTTGAGCGAGAGAGAGACCTCAAGCTCCGAAAGGCTGTAGGGCGTCTGCCGCCGTTACTCCGAGAGGCCACCGAGATTCGTTATTCGGAGGAGGTCTCTGTGTCCGAAGTCGCCGCACGGACACGCGCTTCGCTTGTCGCGACAAAGTCGCGTTTGCTGAGGGCAAGAAAGTCACTGATTCGTGCGCTGAGTGAAGACGGAGTGCTCCACGGAGCCGTGTTCAAGCTTGAAAGGACACGTAGAAGAGGTTGTGAAGATAAGCGGGCAGCTGAAGCCCGGCTGCAAATTGAAAAGAAAGTCTTGTCACAAGAGAAGGCGATCCCTAGTCCTTAGGCCCTAATCCGTCGGGATCGTTCTTTTCGAAAGCCGAGGTATACATGCGCTAATTATAGTTCTCTCTGTTGGCTTCGATCCATCGTTATTGAGGGCTCGAGGTCTAGTCCTGGAATCCGCGGGATACCTGGTCGAGTCAGCATCAACAGTAAAAGAGGCGGCCGATCGCTTTCAGTCCGGTGATTTCGATCTAGTCCTTCTGTGCCATTCCGTTCCCAGAAAAGACAGGGACCGCCTGATCAGCTTAATTCGAGCGTCTGGATCGCGTACTTCCGTAGTCTCCATTGCGGAAAATCTCGATATTCTCGCGAACGCAACGCTGGAGGATCGCCCGAACAACTTCCTCGCCGGCATTAGAGACGTATTAGTCAAGGCAGAGAAAACGCCGGCGTGGACATTCAAGTCTGGGAACAGGTGAGATGTGGAGCTGCCACGCAACGCCTTGACCAATGTCATCAGATTGCCCTCGCAGCGAAGAAAACGCACTCGAAGCTGTCCAAAGAACGAATTGGCTTACCGGGTTGGCAGCTAACCGGTGGCGCAGGAATGAATCCAGTTACCTATTCTGCTCATACAATCTTCGCAGTGGGGTTTTCTTCTTAAGCGTTCGCGGGCCATTGGTTGTTGCTGTTCCTGAGTGACGTAAATCTCCGAATCACTCATCAACAAATGATCTCAAGGGAAGTTGCCAAATAGTCGGCAACTTGGACACTTGCCGGTTTTACGTCCAAGTGGACTGGATTTGTAAACACTGGCCGACTTGGCGTTACTTATCTTGACCCGATAAGTGCATTGGCGATTTATCGGCAAGTGTCCTGTAGGCACACACAAGAAACCACGAGTGACTGACATCCCAGTTTCATAAATCGCTGAGTCATTCACCGACAGAGTTCACGTTACTGCTCACGGGCGCAACGATCTCCGGCGAAACAGACTCATATCGTCATAGGAATCTGACGACCACAAAGCGTCAATCAGATTGATTCTCTATTTCCCACCGGCTCTGAAGAGAATACCGGCTCCAATGCGCAGTTGGTTCTGGTTATATCTCCCTGCAGATTGCGCAGCCTGGAGTAGTTATAGTCGGCCTTCAGCACCCGTATCCAGACATGTTTCGATATAGTCACATCGAGCCCACCGCCGACGGCCAAGGCAAAGGAGGTGTCGTAGCTGGTTGGTAGTTTGCCAACCGGCGCCGGGAAGTAGCTGTCGAAGCCATGCACACCACCAAACAGCGCCTGAGCAAAGGGCTGGAACCTCGTTTGATTGGGCACACGCAGGCGAACCCCACCCATACCGGACAGGAGGCTCAGACCTGTATTGAACTTGGGGATATGACCCGTCGTATGTCCTGCGACTTCAGCCACCGCCGAAAAGTTCCTCCATACCGGATAGGAGATTTCGCCTGTCCCGCCTGCCATCCAGAAGCAGCCGCAGCCGCCGACCGGCGCGTTGGCACGCAGTTCACTAAAAGTGATTGACGCATCAATGGTGTTGGATGGTTTCTGCTGTGCCACTGCTGCGGTGGCGAGCGATAACAGCAACGTGTTGACGAAGATTCGCATACGTCGTTTCATCGCTCCTCTTTATTCGACAGTCAGGGCGACGGTGGTGGTGCGAATCAGAGCTCCACTCGTGCCAGTCACGGTGATCGTGTAAGTCTGTTCCGACTGCGAGAAATAGCCACCCTCTCCACATCCCGAAACGGTGCCAAGTGAGGCCAGCCCCACCAGCATCCACAACAGCAGTCGCTGCGGCTCCCTGCGATATCGCTTCAGATAGGAAAACGGCAACAGCAGCAACGCGAACGCGATCGGTCCCAGGCGGCGGCTGTGCGATGCCATGCTGCTCTGGGGCGGAACGCTGACGGTAAGTGTTGTATTGGCCCCCGCTGCTCCCGGTGTAACTACTGCCGGGCTGAACGAGTAGGTCGCGCCCGGCGGCAGGCTCGATGCGCTCAGCGTGACCGGGTTAGTGAACAACCCATTAATCGAACTGACGACGATGGTGACGTTCGTCGACGCTCCCGGCGGAATCAACTGCCGTCCCGCGGTCGAAGCCACGGTAAAGTCCGCCGCCGAGACGACCACCTGAGATAACACAACGGAATTTGCCGCGGTGAAATTGGCGTCGCCGTTATAGATTGCGGTGATCAAATGCGTTCCTACGGCCAGCGCCGATGTGGTCAGCGAGGCCGTATTGCCGGTGATCGTCGCTGTCCCCAGCACGGTCGTGCCGTCGTCGAAGGTTACGGTTCCCGTCGCTCCTGTCGGTACAGTCACTGTCAAAGTCACCGTGCTGCCGAAGGGGACAGGATTGAGCGACGAGGCGATGGTGACGGGAGCTGTTGGTCCCACGCCCGGAGTGGCCGGCATGACATTCAAGGTGCCGTTGAGGAACGCGAAGAGATAGTTCGCCGCTGTCAGCGTCCCCTGCGCGACGACGATCGGATAGACACCCACCGGCGACGTGGGAGTTGCCGTGGTGGTCAAGCTGGGCGCGCCCATGACTACGGCCTGCGTATCTCCGGCGACGAAGCCAGTGATGGTCGTAGTCAACGCCGGGTTCGGCTGACCGAAGACGCGTTGTGTATCATTAGCGATCACTTTCAGGGTCGTGAGGTTCACCACCTGGAATAGGATCCCGGATGTGGCTCCGTCGAAGTTTGCATCGCCACCATAAACCGCCGTTATCGGATGGGTTGCGATCGTCAGCTGTGAGGTAGAGAAGGAGGCGGTCTGGCCGAAGATGGTTGCCGTGCCCAGAACAGCTGCTCCATCCATGAACGTTACCTGTCCGGTGGCGCGGGCCGGCACCGTAGCGATAAATGTCACGCTCTCACTTCGGGGAGAGGGGTTGATCGAAGAAGTCAGAGTAATGGCCGCAATCCCTTTAACTCCCGGTGTGGCCCTGGTCACGGTCAGCGAGCCGTTCACGAACGCGAAGCTGTAGTTCGATGAGGCGAGCGAACCCAAGCCGATCACGATCGGATAACTGCCTACCGGGGAAGACTCAGTTGCCGTAGTCAAAAGGGTCGGAGTTCCGGTCACCGAGCTCGCTTGTGTGTCGCTGCCGACGAAGCCGGTAATCGTGTAGTCCAGCGGTGCGTTGGGCTGATTGAACGTCCGTGTACTGCTGTTTGCCGTCACCGTCAGGACGGCCGGAGTGACGAGTTGTGCGAGCATGTCCGAAGGCGCCGCAAGATGGTTTGCATCCCCGCTGTACATCGCTATGATCGAATGCGTTCCCGGTGTCAATGATGTAGTCGCGATGGCAGCGACTCCTGCCGCGATAGTCACCGGTGCGCCCAGGTTTACAGCGCCGTTCCTGAACTGAATGGTGCCGGTAGCTCCGCTGGAAACGGTGGCCGTGAACATCGCGGTCTGGCCGTAGACAGAGGGATTCTGCGAAGAGATCAAAGAGACTGCGATCTGCGTTTGATTCACCGTCAGCGAAACGGCAGTGCTCCTGCTGGTGATAAAGTTCGTATCGCCCGGATGATACGCCGCCATCAACGAGCGGACTGCCACTGCAAACGTCGGCGGAGTAATGCTCGCCACGCCTGTGGCCAACAGCGTAGCTGTTCCCAACGACGTTGTTCCGTCGAAGAACTCCACTGTGCCTGTTGCCGTCAAGCCGTTCGCCGTGTGTGGCTCCACATAAGCTGTCAGGGTGACCGGAGTTCCGAACACGATCGTATCTGCAGTCGAAAGCAACAGCGTGGTCGTAGTTGCCACGGGCGAACCTGCCAGCGGAATCGCCGGCGACGTGCTGCCATTGAATATCGCGCTCTCGGTCTCGGGATAAGTGGCATAAACCTCGTGCGTCGCGCTACCGGGTATGTTCACTCCGGTCAGATTGGCCGTCGCCGTCTGCGTCACCTGGCCCAGCAAAATGCTCACAGTAGCAGAGACGAGATTTGCCACCGCCAGATCCGCGATGCCGTCCCCATTAAAGTCCCCCACGGACACTTCATAGGGACGGTCGCCCACAGCGATCGGCGACCACGAAGCCTGGGTGAAGCTGCCAAGGCCGTTCCCCAGGAGGATGCGCACCTCGTTATCGTTGCTATCTGATACCGCCAGATCCACATTACCGTCGCCGTTGAAGTCCCCCACGGCCACACTTCGGGGAATATTGCCTGCCGCGAACGGCGAGCCCGTAGCCTGCGTGAAGGTGCCGTGGCCATCTCCTAACAATATGCTCACAGTATTATCGTGTAAATTTGTAACCGCCAGATCGGCGAATCCGTCGTTATTGAAGTACCCCACGGACACACCAAAGGGACCAGTGCCTACCGCGACTTGAGACGTACCGAAGCTGCCATCGCCGTTCCCCAGCAAAATGCTCACAGAATTAGAGCCTTCATTTGCAACCTCCAGATCTGCAATGCCATCGCCGTTGAAATCCCCCACGGCCAGGCCGCGGGGAAGAATGCCTACCGCGACCCGAGGCTGCATCTCCGTGAAGCCGCCACTGCCGTCCCCCAGCAATATGCTCACAGTAGCATCTGCGGAATTTGCAACCGCCAAATCCGCGATGCCATCGCTATTGAAGTCTCCTGCGACCACAAAATCGGGATTTGCGCCCACCGCGACCGGAGACCCGGCAGCCTGCCTGAAGGTGCCATCTCCGTTTCCCAGCAATACGCTCACAGTATTAGGGTCGACATCTGCAACCGCCAGATCCGGGATGCCGTCGCCATTGAAGTCTCCCACTGCCACACCAAGTGGAGTACTCTCCACCGGGACCGGAAACCCCGGCGCGAAGCCGCCCTTACCGTCCCCCAGCAATATGCTTACATTGTCAGAGCCGGGATTTGGCACCGCCAGATCCAGGATGCCGTCGCCATTGAAGTCCCCCACGCCCACATTATTGGGATTAGTGCCCACCGCAACTGGCGATCCCGTAGCATTGACAAAATTCTGCGCCGGCGTTGCTGCACCTAGCGTGGCTGTTCCCAGCAAACGATTGTTGTCGGTTGTGTCGATGAAATCTACGTTTCCCGTCGGCCCTTGCGTAGGGTTGCCGATACCCACTATGGTTGCCGTTAGCGTGTAGTTGCCTGGACTCCCGCTGGAAGCAATGCTGGTCGTCGTCGGGAAACTTGACGGGGCCGACACCGTCAGTGATTGTGGCGTGGAAGTGCTCGTTGTATGCGTCGTTGTCCCCGCGAAGACCGCATGGTAGCTATGGCTGCCGCTCCCGGGAAAAAAGCGCAGTACCGCCGCCCCCTCGCTTGTCAGTTGTGCCGTCCCCAAAACAGCCAGGCCTGTGCAATTCGTCGCCGTCGCATCGCAGAATGTGACCAGCCCCGGAGAAACAGCCGTGCCGGCGGTCTCCACCGTCGCAGTCAGCGTCACCATTGTCTGCGGGGGCAACGGTGAACCCGGCGAGCTCGACGGCGACACTGCCAGCGTGGTTGTCGTCGCCGTTTGCGCCCGCATCATCTTTCCAGGTAGCACGACGGCCACCAAGAGAAGAACCATCGACATCAGGCAGCGCAACCCACAGGAACAGAAGAGCTTCATCTGCATCCTCCTGGTTGTCTTGCATGAAATTCAGTTGTGAGGTCTTAGTGTCTTTATTCGGGACGTCTGCTGATCCGGCGAGAAAGTATTCTAGGGAGAGGCTGGAATCTGACAGTACAACCCAAGCATATGAACAAGACGTATACCGGAACTTATGTGCCCCAGTCAATATTTCGACCAACGATTTCTATACTTCAGTAATGCTCAGCACAGGATAGCTACACTAATGAGAGCGCTGAAATCCAAAAGGTAAACATTAAACAAGTTCGTCCCCATCCTTGATGACGTTCTGCGCCGCACAACCGAGAATGTCTCTTTGTGCTCTCGTCAACATCGATCCTCACCGCTTCGCCATGACGTTACGAAGGAATCGACGCCGACAAGACAAGAAAAAATAAGCAGACTGCAGAAAAGACTCCCCTTTCAACCATCAGGGAGCCCATAGACGCCAGACTCATCCCAGACCTGGGAAAACATCAGCACCGCCCGCCGCAGACGTTGCTCTTTCAACGTTCCCAATGGGCTTGCCGGTTCCGCGACGATATCCATGGCCCCTCTATTCGGCTTCAATTAACCGTCACCCGTACGTGTGCGGGGCTGTCGTCAAAAAATGCCTGTAGCTTCTTACCGTCGTCAGCGGTGCATGCGGCCATGACCGAGGACGAGCGAAATGCAATGTTCGACGAATGCGTTAAGTACGACGACTATTTGCGCGCCAACGGACGCTCTGCCGGCGGAGAGGCTCTGCAGCCTCCTCAAACCGCGTTGACCCTGTATTGGAGGAACGGAAAAGTCGCGACGACCGACGATCCCTATATGGAAACCAAGGAGCGGCTCGGCGGCATTGGTGTGCTTGAAGCGCGGGACTTGAATTATGCCATTCAGCTTTTGTCGCAGCATCCGGTCCTGAAGTATGGGGCGTTGTTGAGACACGACCAAATTGTCGATATGAATGAAATGATTCGGGAGAGCGAGCAGCGACGGCGAAAGGACACCGCGCGATAAGGACGGCCCGAGGGAAAGAATGAGCAGAATCATGGCCGGGGTTGGCCCGGCTGCAAAATCACGCCTTCAGCTGGCTTGGACAAGCTGACGCACTCATCTAACTTGGGTTAGAAGTCGATCTGCAGATCAGTCCAGATAAACGCGCTAGGGTTTACTGATTTCCAGTGGGTGACTTTCCACTTGTCTGTATAGTCGGCTTACCGGAGAAGTGGCGTCCCGTAGTTGCCTGAAAACGGTGTTTTCGGAAATTACGAGGGAATTGTGCAAGGGCCGCGTTCTCCGGCGTCATGTTCAACTTGGTGATAAATCGCCAATTCGCGTTGCAGCTTGCGGCTGTGAAAACGTGTTTAGGCCTTCTCATGGAAGGCCAATTCACTCATTGAGTGACTGAACGGAGATCTCGATTATTCCGGGTGGTTAGTCGGCAATCCGGAAGTGATTCCATTTGAGTGAAGTGGCAGATGCAGATTGATTTTGCAACGGGCATAGCCTTGTTGTGATGAAGACGTTTGCACGCATGTAGTAGAAGACGCTCTTCTGCATATATGCGCCTCCGGCGGAATCGGCACCCTTCGACTGGCTGGCAAGAAGCCAGTTCCCCAACGTGAGAGCGTAGTCTTAGCAGCCGTTACCTGATGTAGCAGAGTTGGCGAGCGCACGCAGTTCGTCTCGCACACTACGCCAGCCCTGCGCTTCGAAAATCACTCGTTGCGAAGAGAATCGGCGGTCCATCCAAGCGGCCAATCTGGGCGTGGGTTGACCGTCCTCAAGGATGAGTTCGGACATTGGGTCTTGCGCGACAAATGTTCCCATCCAACGGTGGGCGCACTCCGCGCGTTCGGACCAGTAACCCAGAACCTGCCGTGATCGGCCAAGAAAGATTACCGTCGGGAGTCTGCTGGCGCCGCCACGGCCGGGGAAACGGGCGGCAAGTTTCAAATGCTCGTCGCGTCGGGTGATTCTGAGTGCGGCGTCGGGAGAAGCCTCCACCAGCCGAGCAATGAGAGGTACGTTAAGCACCGAATCGATACAGTACTCTTCCGTGAGAATGAGAATGCGGTTGTTCCCCACGGGTGCCTTTCCCCTCTCCTCGTCCAGCACAAAGGCAAGGCGCTCATAGTGTTCGTTGAATGCGCTGACATGAATGCGAAGTTGCGCGCGGTACTTCTCAAATGTCAGAGCGCTTGCGTAGCATCTTTCTACATCTCCGGACATGGATCTTCCTCCAGCAGTTCGTATCACGCACGAGGCGCACGATCCGGCCCGCAGACCATGACACCTTCTACATGAAAAGGTTATTCTGGCCCGAACGGTCGAGGGGGTCAGGTTTCGATGCGAAAGGTCCAATCATTATCAACACAAAAAGAAATGCATCAGCGTTCCCATTACCCATCGCTGGATTGGCCGGTAGTTGCGATGGCGAAAGAGTTTCCGGCTCGAACAAGAACCGGGACCCACAGTCACAAGCGGGCTCAACTTCTTTTCGCTGTCAAGGGGCTGATGGTTGCTTATACCGCAGCTGGAACTTGGGTGGTTCCTGACCAGACGAATGATTCTGGATGTGTGATGCTCTGTGCCCATGCGAACAAGCATCCCGTGATCGAACTCGACAAATTGCATCAGACCGCTCTCGCCCAGGACGGGTTGTATGGCGCCTCTAGCTCGGCGGCAGTTGTCGCTCGCTGCGTTGCTTGCCAGAGCTCTGCCATATTCGGATGACCGATCGATGCCTTGATGGCTGCAACGACAGCGTCGAATGGCTTCGAGGATGTCACTGAAAACCGTTCCATATCAACTTTTCTGATCATTCCGACTCCTTAGCCTTCGTTTGCAATACTGAGCGACGGCGTTTTGGCTGAAAATAAACGGAGCTGCCTCTGATCGACCGGGTAGCTCCCTAAGAGCGTCCGGCAGTCATTGCAATTGGCGCCCCAGGAATTCGCTCGTCCGACCGTTGGCAAGGTGAGCCGCGGCAGCATTGTAGTGTTTTCCGTTATGGCGGGAGAATGCGTGACTCTGCCCCGGGTAGCTGTACACCGTCGCATTTGGTTTCGTAGCAAGTGCCGCTTTAATCTCCGCTTGTGCAGCCTTGGAAATGAACTCATCCTCCTCGGCCAGATGCATGAGAATGGGCGCATGAAGCCCATCGACTTCTCCCAGATATTTCTCAGTATCGGCGCCGTGATACCAGACTGCGGCGTCGATGCCGTCGTTACGTACTGCTGTCATGAAGACCATCAGCGCGCCGAGGCAATAGCCGAGCAAGGCAACCTTGCCGTTGCATTCCGGGAGATTGCGTACAGCGTCGATGGTGTCCTTGATGTCCTTTACGCCGGCGTCTCTGTCATAAGCCGAATAGAGACGAAGGCCGTGTTGCCAGTCGGCTTCGGAGGTGACGTTCAGATCGACGCCTGGCTCCTGCCGCCAGTACAGGTCTGGAGCGACCGCGAGGTAGCCTTGTTCCGCCAATTCATCACAGTGCTTGCGAACGTCGGCGTTCACGCCAAACAGTTCCTGCAGAACGACAACAGCCGAAGCCGACGAAGTCTTCGGTCTTGCGATGTAGGCGGAGAACGCGCCGCCGTGCCCATTGATGGTGACGTGATCATTCATGGGGATCTCCTGATGTGGCCAGGTCTTTTCCGGCCTCTGCCGACTATTCATGTCGTCGGCAGACGGCACTTCAGACTCGGACGGCAGTGAGCTTCGTTAGCTCTTCTGAGCGCCCTTTATAGTTGCACGGATTCCGCCTGTAGCGACGGAATCACCTTACTGAAGCACGAACCATCGGCCCAAATTCCGTGACAAAATACGATACTGAGCTTCTTCATATTTTCTCCTTTGGCTATTGGCTATTAGTTGACGTGTGCGGAGTTAGCAGCCTCTTCAATGAGCTTGGCTGTTTCCTTCGGGTAAGACATGTAGGCCACGTGGCTGGAATCCACTTCGACCGTCTTCGCATTGGCGCGCTTGGCCATCATGCGCTCCTGTATCGGATTGATCGACCGATCTGAGCTGGCCACCATGTACCAGGTCGGCTTGGTCTTCCAGGCGGGACTCGTGACCTTGTGGGTGAACGAGTCGGTGGAAATCGGCACCTGCGATATAGCCATGTAATGTGACTCGGCCGGAATATCCGCTGCGAAGTCGGCTGCGAAATGGTCCTGATCGATCCACCAGTGCCCGATGTTATCCAGTTTGAACGCCGTGGACGCTTGCGGCAGGGCCTGTTCGATCGACGCGCAGCTCTCGCCTTCATCGAGAGCAAAGGCGGCAATATAGACAAGCGCTGCAACGTTCGGATGATTGCCTGCCTCGGTGATGATGGACCCGCTGTAGCTGTGGCCGACCAGAACCACTGGGCCGCCCATGGCGTCGATTGCGGCCTTCGTGTACTTTTGGTCGTCGGCGTACGAAGTCTCGGGCGGCTGTGCCACCGAGACCTTGTAGCCATCATTCTTGAGGATATCGGCAACCCTCTTCCAGCCGGAGCCATCCGCGAAAGCTCCACTCGGATCGGTCGATTTTTCGATGTCGAACGACTCGAATCTCCCATCGCAAGTTTCGAGGAAGCGTATGCAGCCTCTTGGAAAATAGTTTGATGTAGGCAGCAACGTTGTTCTTGTGTGATTTCGCCTATTTTGTCGTTTCCTATCGCGACGCTTTAGATCGCGCCTTCGTTCCCGTCATCCAATGCCGGCGCAGAGGCTATTGGAGAAAGGAATCGGCCGTGTATACCTTCTCTCACGATACGCATCGCTGGCTGTAGATCTACGGGCAATCGGTGCATGTGCTCGTTAGGCCATCGCATAGGCGAGGTCCCGACGACCGCGCGAAACGTCCGGCTGAAGGCGGCTTGGTCTGCGAAGCCGCTTTCCAGAGCAATCTCCGAAAGTGGGGCCGAGGAAGATTTCAGTAGGATCTTCGCGCGCTCCACCCTGCGAGCGATGAGGTAACGGTGAACAGGCACTCCAAAGGAATGCTTGAAGGAGCGAGAGAAATGGCTAACCGAGAGGCCGCACTCGTCGGCCAGATACGAAAGCCGGAGCTCACCATCCAAGTTGCTGTCGATCAGCTCCATCAGGCGGCGCTTCTGCCAGGGTGCCAGCCCGCCCAGATAGATGCTCCTCGTGGGTCCTACCTGCCCATATGAAGCGGCCATATGGCTGCAAAACATCCACACGAAATAGTCGAACATCAAGCTGCATACCCGCCGCTCGTCGCCCAGCCATGGCAGTGCAAACTTGGTCAGCTGAAACAGCACATCGTTCTTGATTCCCTGCGTGCATGGCAGGTTCCGATCCGATGTAATTCATTGTCGTCGGTGAATGTATCCAGAGTTCTGCGCGGCAGGTTAAAATGCACGCAATCGAACCCATTAGGACGCAGAGCAATTGGATTTGCCTCCAGATCGTAGACGCCGACGCCGACGCGCTCCCAGTACCGGATGGGAATGAACTTTCCATCAACCCATGTCCCCCATCCGTAGGGTTCCGCCTGCTGCCGCAGATGCAAGCTGATCGTGAACCCGCGTTCGGGTCTTACGGGCGCCGTCGGTCCAGATAACCCGTTCGGAACCGTAATCCGGGTGATTGCCATCTGGGCGGTCTCTTTAGACTCGAAGAGCACGGACGGGGCATTCCTGAGTTGAAAGCACCTTCCGAGATTATTGCCGGAGTTTGAGATCCATTCCGGACACTTGGCGATCATGCAAGCTCCTTACCTGGCAGATACACCCGGCGCTCTGAGGCCGCCGGTCTTCAAAAGAAGAGCAGACGATATCTAGAGTTTCGAAATCAAACGTCAGAAAGTGATCTGCCTAACTAGCCCCTGTCGAATTACAGGGAACAAATCGAACGCCGGATTGTGCCGGAGTGTAGCGCCAAAAAGAACGGTCATTCTTGTACAAAATGACCGCCGTTGAATGGGACGGCTTCCAGAAATGCTGGTACCAGGGAGGACTCACCGTCCCGTCACCCGCTAAATGCGTTTCCCCTTGGACTCGGGAATTGAGTCTGAATCGACAATTAGGGCGAATGAGGTCAATCCTCCAGGGTGGTGCGCCCCGTACCATCTCTCTGGAACTCCCTTGGCGGGGCAGCATATCTCGTGGCGAGCGGGAGAAAGCTTTGTGGAGGACATGAGTGTCTAGTCAAGTAACTAACGCGCATCCTTCAGGTGGGGCTTGATTTGGCAAGCACAGAGGGGCTCTGCAAGATCACTTTTGGTTCGGTTGCCAGACGCGCAAGCCTCTCAAAGGGTGGCGTTGTCGCGCATTTTTCACATATGAGCGACCTAAAGCGGTCCATTCTTGATCTTGCCTTGGACCTTTGGAGCCGCACCTGCCTCAGGGCCGACACCGGCGTTGGAAACGGGTTGCCTTCGCTGATCCGATACCTAAATGTATGGATTGGATGGACGAGGAGGGCAGGACTGCCGGGTAGTTGTCCGATCGCCCAGGCCGTTGTTGAGTTGAGCTTTCTGTCGGGACCTGTTCGAGAGGCTGCCGCGGCGGCGGAATCTGTCTGGCGGCAGACCCTCATTATGTTGATCCGTGATGCGATCGACAAGCAACACTTATTGCATGATACCGACGTCGCCCAACTGGCATGGGACTTGCTGGGCATCTATCTGAGTCACCATGTTTCCAGCCACTCTCTTCGGGACCCGGACGCGGACAGAAAGGCACAGTTCTCCGTGAAGCGGATCGTTGCTTCTTATAGAAGCGATTAACGAAGGCGCAGCTCACCAGGAAAAAGATGGTCAGTTGCAACCGTGCCATCACCATTCAGTTTGCGCCAGCGAAACGGCGTTATACCTTCGAGCTTGGTAAACGCGCGTGTGAAGGCAGCCTGATCGCAGAATCCCGAGCGAAATCCCACCTCTGCCAAGCTCAGTTCAGGTGCGCGAAGCAGATCTCTCGCGATGTCGATTCGAAGCCTGATGAGCCATTGGTGGACGGAGGTGCCAAAGCTCTGGCGAAAGCAACGAGAGAAGTGACTAGGGGAGAGCTGACAGGCGCTTGCAAGGCCCGCAATTCTGAGGTTGCCTTCGAGATGTGTACGCAGCATCTCCTCGGCCCGGATCTTTTGCCAGCTTTCTAGGCGCGGCTGTGCCCGGAGCACTCCCTTCCCGGTTCCATAGTGCTGCAGAAGATGTGTGCTCACCAGAAGTGAGACATCTTCTAATGCAAGCATGTTGAGCGGTTCACGGTTGCGCACCTGGCCGAGGATGCTCTTGGTCAACTGAGCAATGACGAGGTCTTCCTCAAAGAAGACCATCCGAAATGAATCGATGGGAAAAATCTTGTTCTCTGTTGCAACCCTGTCCAGCAGATCGCGCGACACATAATAGTGTAGATAGTCGAACGGACCTGCCGCCCACATCTCCATCGGCTTCATAAGATCGATTACCGTTGTTGCGAATGCGATCGAATGAGAGACGCTGACTTCTTGTCCGGCGCTTCGTGCGCGCCACCGGTCAACCGGAGTTGGAGCTAAAGCCACGCAGATGAGCATGGCGCGGTCCTCAGGATAGGCCGGCGCCCGCTGCATCTCCATCGATCCACCCTTGAGCCTGGTGAGCGAGAAGTCGGGCACGCCAGACACATTCTTGAGGGAGCAATCATAGAGCGGCGTCCGGAAGACCTCGGCTAAGTTGGCGCCGTAGAACTTCCGGTCGTGATCGGGACGCGTCGACAACGGCTCCTTCGGAAGACTCTGCTTGCGAACCATGCCCACCTCCGTTCGAGCAACAGCCTCAATATAAAGCACCTGGGAAAAGGTGCGTCCACGTTCCTCCAAAGCAGAGTAGTTCAACTCCGAGGGGCGCTCTCAACGAGGGCTTTATCGCCGAAGCACGTTTTGAGGAGTGGACGGGCTTTGAAACGTGTGTCTACCTGTTGGCACCAATCGAAAGCGTGAGGCCGGTTGGCTTTTGCTGTTGCTGTGGGATGAGGAAGGCACTAACTGAGCTCGGGTGCTGCGAGACGCGGTCTATTTGAGCGGGCGTGAGCCTGCGATGAGGATGTCTACCAGTCTCCTGGCGCTTTGCTGCCAATCAGTGCCGGAGCCCACATGTGAGACGCCGATCAGAGCTCGAAGCAGGTCGAATGCATCGAGATCTCTGCGCAGATCGCCACTCTTCTTAGCGCGCCTGACCAGCTCATCGATCGCGCCCTGGATCATGGTGCATGAACCTTCATAGAGCCTGGACGGGCCTCCGACTACGCTATTGAGAGCGGGCGCAATGATGTGCTTTGCTGCGATGTAATCGACCAGCAACAGCATCCAAGCTCGAAGCGCTTCGATCGGAGACATGGTCTCGGCGAAGCGGGCCGCGGCCGCCGCGAGTTTCTCCACTTCGTTACGGTAAACACCTTCAATCAGCACATCACGCGTCGGGAAATGGTGATACAAGGTACCTGCTCCAACTCCGGCCCGCTTCGCGATTTCGTCCAGACTGGCATTGGCGCCTTGTCGGGTAAAGGCTTCCTTCGCGACTTCAAGAATACGCTCGCGGTTGCGCAGCGCGTCTGTGCGCGGTTTCTGGGCGGTCGTCGAGCGGTACTTAGTCATCTCTAAAGTTTTTGCAACCGGAGACTGTCTCCGATTATCTATTCATTCGGAGGCTGTCTCCGTTTTAGTCGGGGCGGCAGCCTTTCGTCAATCCTAGCTGGAATGAGATTAAGGAGGCACATATGCGCGTATTTGTTACTGGCGCTACATCGTGAAAGAACTCGTCGGAGCAGGTCACCACGTCCTTGGAATGGCGCGGTCGGATGCGGGCGCAAAGTCGCTTGAAGCCGCCGGTGCCCAAGCGCATCGAGGCGATCTGGAGGACCTGGAAGGCCTGCGCAGCGGTGCAGCCGCGACGGATGCCGTCAGCCACACAGCCTTCCGACATGACTGGTCGAGGTTTGCGGAGAGCTGCGAGCTGGACAAGTGCGCCATTGAGACCATTGGCGCCGTGCTCCAGGGCTCCAGCCGTCCTTTCATCGTCAGCTCCGGAGTAGGAGTGGCTCAGGGCCGCGCCGCCACCGAGGATGATCCGCCGCTTTCTTCCCCATCCCATCCTCGTGTATCCGAGGCAACTGCTGTCGCACTCATGGCGCGCGAAGTCCACGCCTCTGTGATGCGCTTGCCGCAGGTCCACGACACAGTAAAGCAGGGCTTCGTCACCCCCTGATTGCTGTGGCACGCGCAAAGGGAGTCTCGGCGTACATCGGCGATGGTCAAAACCGCTGGCCTGCCGCGCATGTGGCGGATGTCGCCCGCCTCTACTCGCTTGCTCTGGAGAAGGGCATAGCGGGAGCCCGATCCCACGCTGTCGCCGAAGAGGGCGTGACGCTCAAAGACATCGCCACCGCTATCGGCCTTGGCCTGAATGTGCCCGTCATTTCCATTCCGCAGGAGCAGGCCCAGGAACATTTCGGCTTCCTCGGGTTCTTCGCTGGCAGGGACCCCTGACATCCAGTGCGCAGACCCGTGCAAAGCTCGGATGGAATCCCACCGGCCCCTCCCTTCTCACCGATCTCGGGAACATGCGCTATTCCGAGGTCTGAACCTAACCCAACAATCACAGAGGAATCGACATGAAAAAGACATGGTTCATCACCGGCGCCTCGCGCGGGTTCGGCCGCATCTGGGCGGAGGCTGCTCTTAAACGCGGGGATCAGGTAACGGCGACCGCCCGAAAACTGGCAGACGTCGCCGATCTCGCGGAACGTTTTGGCGACACGGTGCTACCCCTCGCCCTCGACGTCACCGACTCCGCGAAGGTGCACCAGGTGGTTCATCAGGCATTCGCGCACTTCGGCAAGCTGGACATCCTTATGAACAATGCCGGTATGAGCCTGTTCGCGGCAACAGAGGAAGCAAGCGACGAGCAGATTCGCGGCCTCTTCGATGCGAACTACCTTGGCATGGTCCGAGTCCTCCGAGCGGCTCTGCCTTTGCTCCGGAAACAAGGGAGCGGTCACATTCTCGGCGTCTCGAGCGGGCTTGGGATTACGGCATTGCCGCTCATCGGCTTCTATTGCGCCACGAAATGGGCTGTCGAAGCGCTCCACGAATCGCTCGCGCAGGAGGTGAGGGCGTTCGGGTTGAAGGTGACGCTTGTTGAACCCGGGGCCTACGCAACCGACTTCGGAAAATCCTCACAGATTGCGGATGCGCTGGAACCATACGCGGAGTTCCGGAAGCAGTTTCTGAGGCATCTGGCCAACGTTGAACGCGGCGATCCAGAGGCGACGGCAGAAGCCATCCTGAAGCTCGTGGACGCGGAAAATCCGCCGTTGCGATTTGGGCTAGGCACTTCAATTCTGCCCAGAGCTCGCGCCGCGTATGCGGAGCGGCTGGAGATGTGGGAAGCCCTGCGCTCCCACCACCAAGAAGCGCGCTCCACAAAACAAGGATAAAGACTATTTCAGCAACCTCGTTCCTTCATCCGTACTCCCCGTGGCTCTGCTTCCCCGCTACAATCAAGAAGGACCCCTCGATGGGCGAGTAGCTCAATGGATAGAGCATCAGCCTTCTAAGCTGACGGTTGCAGGTTCGAGCCCTGCCTCGCTCACCACTTCCCTTCTAGGATCTCAAGCACCTTGCGTGCGACGCAGACTCTGTGTTTTTCATACGGAACCTCATCGATTTCTGGGGCATAATCGACGTTGCCATCAAGGTTAAGAAGAGGTTTCGCATTGGAAAAGCTCAAATACGCTGAAACTGTGATCGAACAGGTTCACCTAAAGACATTTCGAGATGAGTTGAAGTGGGAGTTAGGCAGAGATTCGATTTCTGCTGAACCTACTTCAGCAATTAGAATTTTTATCAAGTTTGATGATGATGGGCCGGATTCTGCGGTCTGGGAGTACATCCTTGTCGGTCACCCGGTAGGCAAAGACTCGACAATGCTGGGGAATCCGGTTTCTGCAAGGGCCCGCCTGTGCTCACTACTGGCGTCTGGCAGAACGCTTGATCAACTGAACGATATTTTTCGTCACGCTCTCCTGGAGCCACGCAAAAGGGAATTCGAGGCTGCGATGAAGGAGCTACAAAATTGAAATTATCGCGGCATCCTCTTGAGGTGGCTCGCACGAGAGCTTTTGCGAGATTTTTTGCTTCGTTCAGAAGCCAGCGAAGACGTTTAGGGTTTGAGGTCGAAGGCGGGGCGTTGGGTTCCGTCCATGTAGAACGGGACCGATGTGTGTTCGTGGACGATCTTCCAGGAGTCTCCTTCGCGGTGCAGACATATGGTTGAACGCATCCAGAAGCTGATCTGGCGGCCGGCTGCTCGGGGATTTCCTGTCATTTGGATGTAACCGTAGCAGAAGGCGTAGTCGCCGCTGACGGTGACGTTGAAGTCGCGTGATTCGAGTTCGATGGGGCCGTCCCATGTGTCGAGCCATGCCTGCTTTTCTTTGAGATTGATGCCGTGGTGGGCGAGTGGTGGGGCGAGATCGTAGGTAGTGGCGTCGCTTATGTATAGTGCGGCGATGCCTGCGGCGTTTTTGTTGTGGTGGGCTTTGTGGCGGTCTTCGATGAGCGCGAGGATGGTGGCCTCGTCGGTGGAGGAACGAACGTTCAGGGTTGCTGATGCCATGATGGTTCTCCTTTTTGTGCTGGTTGATGGAACTAGCTGATAGGAACCCAGATCTCGATATCGCCTGTGCCGGTCTTTGGGTCGAAGCCTTCGCCGTATCGCTCGAAGAAGTTGGGTGAGTTCTGGGGGTGGTGATAGCCGGATCGTGGGAGCCACTGGTGCTCGATGGCGTCGCAGGTTTCGCCTAGTTTGGAGACGTGCCCGTGGTGCGCGAAGACTGCGTATCGCTGCGCGGGAATGGGCACGACGTTGAAGTCCGCGGGCAGGCCGGTGGAGTTCGCGACCTGAACGCCGGAGAGATAGTCAACTCCGTTGGGAGAGAGAGAACATACGCCGTAGGCGATGCGGCCTATCTGGCCGGGGATGTGGCCGATGTGAGGGATGAAGCGCATCCATTGCGTGGGGATCTGGCCCATCGTGCCGTTGCTGAAATGGCCCTGGAGTCCTGCGATGAGCATGGCGTCTCCGTCTTTGAAGCTGGGCAGATCGAGATGTACTGGTGGGGTTTCAGTGGATTGCAGCTGGCTCGTTGTCATGAGCGCTCTCCTTGGGTTGGGTTTGGGTGAAAAGAAGCTCGATGTAACGGTGGAGATGGTCGATGCAGGAGGCGGCGATGGCTGGGCCGCCTTTGGCTTTGGCGAGAATGAAAGAGCCTTGAAGAACGGCCTGGGTGTAGAGCGCGAGGCTTTCGGGGGTCCAGTCAGGGTGGATGCCATGCAGCTGGATGGCCTCGGCGACGTCCGCTTCGAGACGGGCGGCGTGTTCGCTGATGCTTTTATCGCAGGCGTCGCGGAGGGGAGGATGCGTGTCGTAGACCTCCTGCACCATGGTGCCGACCAGACAGGTGAATTGGGGTAGGTCTCCCCGGAGAAGTGCCTTGCGGAAGTCGATGTAGCCGAGGAGGCGGTCGAGTGGGTCGGGGAGGAAGTGGTAGGAGGCCGAGGCGAAGAGGCCGCCGGTGATGAGGCTCCAGTGCTCGGCGGCCTGGAGTGCGAGATCTTCTTTGCTTTTGAAGTGGTGGAAGAAGCTGCCTTTGGTGAGTTCGGCGGCTTCGCAGATGTCTTCGATGCGAGTAGCGGTGTAGCCTTTGGCTCGAATGACGTGGAGGGCGGCGTTGAGGAGCTTCGTTTTGGAGTCGTTTTTGGTGTCGGTCATTTCCATACCCACTGGTTGGTATGGAATGTACTCTTTGGCGGATCGGTATGTCAAAGGCCTTCCCTGAGCCTAAATCTTAGAGACGAACGGTGAAATACAGGGATCCTTCACTGCGTTCAGGATGACGACGTGAAAAAAACGTTGCTGCTTTATCTTTATCCAGGTTTTCAGGCTTCCATCAGTTCGTCTTCGCGGGTGGTGTGCGGGTGGCTAATCTCTGGCCCGCGTCTGCCAGTCGCATGACAGAGAGCGGCCAGAGCGATGAGGCTGAGGGCTAAAAGGCAGACGCCGTTCCACTTCCAGTGCACCCAGGCTATTGTGGCCAACGCTGAGCCAGCGGCTGCGCCAGAGAAGTAGACCGTCATGTAGACGGTGTTGAGTCGGCTTCTTGCCGAGGGGACGAGGCCGAAGATGCGGGTTTGGTTGGCTACCTGGCACATCTGCGCGCCAACATCGAGGACGATGACTCCGAGGATGAGGACGGCCATGTGGGAGGCGGTGGAGACCCAGAGCATCTCGCCGCCCCAGAGGATGAGATACGAGGCGGCAAGAAACGCGATGCCGACAGAGATGACCCATCGGGAGCCGAACTTGTCGGAGAGGCGTCCGGCGATGGGGGCTACGAGGGCACCTGCGGCTCCGACGACGCCGAAGCTTCCGGCAACGCCCGCGCCCAGGCCATAGTGGCGCTCGAGCATGAAGGCTAGCGTGGTCCAGAAGCAACTGAAGGAGGAGAAGATGAGGGCTCCGAGGATGCTGGATTCGCGCAGCAGGGGTTGGGAGCGGAAGAGCGTCCAGAGGGACCGCATGGCATTGCTGTATTTGAGGTTTTGTTTGGGTGGGAGCTTCGGCATGACTCGGCGGAGTAAAGGGACGAAGCTTGCATTGATGACTGCCGCTATTACGAAGACATAGCGCCAGCCGTGGATGTGGCTGACCCATCCGGCGAAGGTGCGGGCCAAAAGGATGCCGAGGAGAAGGCCGGTCATGACGATGCCGATGGCGCGGCCGCGCTCCTGATGGGAGACGAGATCGGGTGCTATGGGAAGGACGATGTGGGTGACGGAGGCCAGCATACCGATTACGACGCTGGCGGCGATGAGCCAAGTGAGGGTGGGTGCGATTGCTACCAGGAGGAGGCCGACGGCTACCGCGGCGTACATCCGCATCATCAGGGAGCGACGCTCCAGAACATCGCCGAGCGGGACGAAGAAGAGCAGGCCGATGGCATAGCCGATCTGCGTTGCAACGGCTACGAATCCAGTATGACCGGAGGTAGCATTGTAGGTGTTGGCCATGTCCACGAGCAGGGGCTGGCTGTAGTAGATGGTCGATACGCCAACCGCACAGGCGAGGCCCAAAAAAGGCAGGGGGGTGCGGGGAGTGGGCTTTGTAATAACCGGCGTGGGCTTTGCGATAGCTTTCATCCAATAAGACCTTGCTTTCAAGTGTAAGGGCTATTTGGGCTTAGCTAACCGGCTCTAGAAGCGGCCGAGGGTCAGTTTGGCGATCGTTGCCAATTGCATGAAGGAGGTGCCCTCGTAGATTTTGCCGATCTTGGAATCGCGGTAGAGCTTTTCGACGGGGTAGTCCTTGACGAAGCCGGAGCCTCCATAGACCTCGACGGCGAGGCTGGCTACGCGCTCGGCTACCTGCGAGGCAAAGTATTTGCACATGGCGGCTTCTTTGAGGAAGTCGAGCTTCGCGTCCTTGAGGCGGGCGGCGTTGTAGACGAGGAGGCGGGCGGCTTCGATGTCGGTGGCCATTTCGGCTAGCTGGAACTGCATGGCCTGGAACTCGACGATGGGTTTGCCGAATTGCTTGCGCTCTTTGGCCCACTTTGCGGCGTGGCCCCATGCTCCCTGGGCGAGGCCTAGCATCTGAGCGCCGATGCCGATGCGGCCCTCGTTGAGGGTTTCGATGGCGATCTTGTAGCCTTTGCCGGGTTCGCCTAAGACCTGTGAGGCGGGGATGACACAGTCGCGGAAGATGAGTTCGCAGGTGCTGGAGGCGCGGATGCCCAGCTTGTCTTCTTTTTTGCCGAGGGTGAAGCCTGGGGTGTCTTTTTCGACGAGGAAGGCAGTAATGCCTTTGTAGCTGGCGGCGGGGTCGAGCGTGGCGAAGACGATGAAGATGCCGGCTTCTTTTGCGTTGGTGATCCAGAGTTTTTGGCCGTTGAGGACGTAATCGTCTCCACGCCTGGTGGCGCGGGTTTGGAGGGCGAAGGCGTCGGAGCCGGAGGATGCCTCGCTTAATGCGTAGGCTCCGATGGTGTTAACGGCGAGGCGGGTGAGGTATTTGGCTTTTTGCTCTTCGGTTGCCCAACGGACGAGGGCGTTGATGCAGAGGGTGTTTTGGACATCGACGAGAACGCCTACCGAGGGGTCGACGGAGGAGATTTCTTCGACGGCCAGGATGGCTTCGAAGAAGGTTCCGGCTGAGCCGCCATAGCCTTCGGGAATCTCGATGCCCATAAGGCCGAGGTCGAAGAGTTTTTTTATGAGGACAGGATCCATTTGCTGGGATTCGTCCATGGTGCGGACGAGGGGCCCGATCTGCTCGATAGCAAATTGACGGACGGTGTCGCGGAACATCTGCTCGTCTTCGCTCAGTTGGGTGAGGCCTGTTGGGCCCGGTTGATGCGGCATTCATTCACCTCAGGAAAAAGGTGAGTCTAGCATCTGAGGGTGGGGAGTGAATAGGCGTTCATTGAGGAGGCGGCGGCTAGCCGGCTACTTTGACGAGGCGTCCGCGGCGGCTGACGATTGAGAGCTTTTCTGATTTGAGGATTTTGCGGGCTTGATCTTTCGCGTGACTGGCCCATGGGCCGACGGGATCGAGACGAACGTAGGTCAGCCAATGGCGGAGCGCTCGACGGCGGTGGCCCTGGCGCTCGTATGCGAGGGCGAGGTTGTAGTGGGCGTCGGCGTAATGGGGGACGAGGGCTACAGCTTTCTGGTAGGCCTCGGTGGCGTCGTCGAGGCGCTGCATCTCGTCGAGGACGTTGCCGAGGTCGAAGAAGGCGAGGGCGTATTCGGGGTCGGCGATTGTGGCGCGGCGATAGAGGGTTTCGGCCAGTTCGTAACGGCGGAGATTGTAGTGGATGGTGCCGAGGTTAATGAGAGCTGGCGCGTGGCGTGGCTGCATCGCGAGGATCGACTCGTAGATTTCGACTGCGGCGTGAATCGTCGCGGGATTTTCTTCCTGATGCACGGCGCGGAGAAACATCTCCTGGATTTCGGCGAGCTGACGTGTGGGGTTATGGCTTGGTGCGCCTACTACCTGAAGTTGGCGGTCGGACGTGGTCTCAAAGTCGAAGGCTAACTGCTGGGTCAGGGGATCGACCAGGGCGCCTGCATAACGGAATGCGAGGCGCGAGCCGCGACGGACGGCGGTGGCCTCGAGCAGGGGGTTGCGCATGCCTGCTACGCGCTGCATGGCGTCGATGGCGACGCGAATGCTTTTGACAGAGATGCGCGTGGTGGCCTGCAGATCGCGCAGGGTGCGAAGTTGGCCCAGATCTTCGAAGGAATAATGTTCGTTGGGGGATATGAGGCCGGCTCGCTCCCACGCCGTAAGCTGGCGGGTATGCAAGTGAAGGATTCGCAGGACGTCTTGACGGCTATATCGGGTCACGTTGGTGTCTCGGTTGGCAACCGTCTTACACATAGAGCTTGACTCTTTTCAGAGTATGCGTGGCAAAGCTGCGTCAATCAAGAGAAAATCTGATAAACCGCTAAATACCAGTGGATAACGCGTACCAAAACAGGTTCGAACGCTGTAATCCACAGATCTAGCGGCGGTCGAACCAGACGTACTGCCAGCCGCCAGAGATGGTGGTGAACTTCGATCCGATCCTACCGCTGACGCCAGAGCTGTAGCTGAACTTGAATGATTGTTGCTTCGCCAACGGAACGGAGACCGTTCCGCCCAACCGCGTGTTGGCCTGTCGTTCTGTGGGTGTCCCGTTGTCTACCGTTACGGCTCCGCCTCCGTACCAGGTCGAATCGAATGCGACCCATAGTCCGCGTCGCACGGTATAGCTTACGTGGGCTTGAAGCGCCGTGAGTGGACCCTGCGACTTAGTGGAGTGACCTGTATAAAAACTACGGTTGTCTGTAAAGAACCATGCACCGGCATAGAAGTCCAGGTCCAGCTTCTTCGCCGGATAAGAGAAGCCAATCTCAGGCTTGAACGACCAGCGGTTTGTGCCGACGTTGATCAGCTTTGTGTTGTCGTACTGGCCGGAAGGCGAGGTCATGGTCAGGCTGGTTCCGATAATGAATTTACGATGTGGGCGCTTTGCAAACTCCTTGTATCCCATAGCGGGATTTCCCCGCAGGTTTATTGAAAAGCGGGTCCTTGTATCGGCCAGTCCTGACCGATATATGCTTTGCTGGTTGTTGCCGACGTCTCCTGAAGCGTTGCCCCATGCATATGGAAGTCCGACGGTGATGAGTGATTGGCGCCTAAAGAGAGGAAACGTCTGTCCAAACCCCAGCACTGGAGAATAGAGTGTGGCATTCGCATTTGTTATTGGAACTGTCGGATCGAAAGAGATGCTTCCACTTGACCGACCGAAGCCCACGCCGACAAACGTTGTTCCGACGGGGGAAGCAGAGTAGGCCCGGGGTTCAAGTTCCTGCCCGGCTGCGCAGGGAGCCAATACGGCCGATATTCCTAATCCCACCAGGAGATTTCGACACACCGAGGCCAGGCGACCCATGCAGAAAATAGTCGCACATGGCGAGCGCACCCAACACAGATAAAAATGTTTGTAGTCTATTTCTCCCATAGTCAACGCCTATGTCTCGACTGAGCTTAGGGGCTCTTGGCTATACTCGCGAAAACCACGCACTACGATGGATTCTCTCGCTCCCTTTGCCCGGGTTGTCTGACGTGTGCGTTCTTACGCCCTGCTTTGTTAACGAGGATTTTGAGGACGAAATGGCACAAAACAGCTACACCCCCTCCCTGCAGGGGAACCCGATGTCGGCTACCGGTTCGCAATATCCGAATGGGAATCCGAACGCGGGCTATGACGGAGCCGGTGCGAAGAACACCGACTCCTGCGTACCCCTGCATCGTAGCGGAGAGGTGGTTCATAACTACACGTGCGATGGACCCGCGCCGGGAAACATCGCCTTCCGGTGGATCTATGGCTCCAACGTCGCTGCCATGAATCGCGATCCGCGCATCCAGGCGATGCAGTACAACGAGGACACCTATATCCTGCGGGAGAACGTCTGCGTTCACTGGGAGGCGCCGTTTACCTATCTGCTATTCGGAAATAAGGGTGCGCTGCTGATCGATACCGGCGCGACACCTGAGGCCGCGTACTATCCGTTGCGCACCACCGTTGACGCGATTGTGACACGCTGGAGCCAGATGCGCGGCAGGAAAAACGTACCGCTGACCGTCGTGCTGACTTCGGGAGAAGACATCGCGCAGAATCAAGGACTGGGGCAGTTCGCTGGACGGCCGAATACGACGTTGGCGCCGAAGCCGCTTGCGGAGATGAAGGAGTTCTACGAGCTCGGTGGCTCGTGGCCTTCGGGCATCGGAAAGATCGACCTTGGCGATCGTGTCCTTGACGTCATCCCGACGCCGGGGGCCCATAAGGACGGAGTCAGCTTTTACGATCCCTATAACGACTTTCTCTACACGGGAGATCTTCTATTTCCGGGCAAGATCAACATCAGCAATGACAAGGACTACGTTGCCTCGCTGGCACGGCTGAAGGAGTGGAAGGACAAGCACCCGGTGAAGTGGGTGATGGGTGGCCACGTTGAGATGCAGTTCGTGCCGGGCAAGGCCTATCCGCGTTTCGCGACCTATAAGCCATACGAGCGCCTGCTCCAGATGGAGCCCCAGGCAATTGATGAAGCGCTGACGTATGCAAGGGAGGTGGAGGGCAAGGAGATGATGCTCGTGCGCCCGGACTTCATTCTGCTGAATGGAGTCAGCCGTGACCAGAAGACCTCGGTCTTTCCCGCCGGCGTTCCAAATATCAATGCGCCTCGGCCTTTTTAGTCCATCCGCTTCAGAAGATTTTCTTATCGAGGATACCGTCGTTGAAAAGCATGAATCGTAGAACTTTTATGGCGCTGCCGATCGTTTCGGTCGTGCTGCCGACCGCAAACGCCGTGATGGTCCCTGAAGCTGCGGCCGAAGCGTCAGTTTCAGAGTATCCTGCTGCGGATCGTATCGATTTCACCACTCATGCTCCGGCGGCAGGCACCTTTCCTGACAGGTGGATATGCGGCTCGCCGTCCTGCATGGATAATCAAGACCCGGCCGTCCAGGTGCACTGGTACAACGAGCACACGGTTTTTTTGCGGCAGAACAAGGCCTACAGCTACGAGGCTCCTTTTTTGCACCTGTACTTTGGCAACGAACGCATCCTGATGCTGGACCAGGGCTTTACGACACTCCGCACTGACTGGGCGCTGCGCGACGTGGTGGACAACTGCATCGAGAAGTGGTGTCTTCGCCACGGTCGCAAGGCGGAGAACATGGAGCTTCTGATGGCCTTCAGCCATCTGCATGCGGATCACTATGCGGCGTTGAATCAGTTTATCGATCGGCCCAATACGCGCACCATGGGGCTGACGCATGAGGAGATGGTCGGGTTCTGGGGTATGACCAACTATCCGGAAGAACGGGTTACGCTGGACCTTGGCGGGCGCAACGTGCTCGTTTGGGGCAACCCCGGTCATGTCATGTCGGAGTTCGCTTACTACGATACCTATACTCAGATTCTCTACACCGGCGATATGTTTTACCGGGGACGATGCTACATCAGCTTCTGGGACAGGTGGTTCGACAGCATGAAGCGGTTGATCGCGTTCGTGGACACGCACCCGGTGACGCACGTTGTTGGCTGCCATGTGGAGATTAGCCGCACCGGCGAGGATTATCCCTACGGGATCACCTACCAGCCCGACGAGGGGCCACTGCAGTTGACTGTCGAGGAACTCAGGCATGCCTATGAGGTGGCGAAGACCGTTACCAAACCCGGCATCTATTTCACGGGCTCTGTCTTTCTCTGCAACCAGACACGGGGCACGACGACGATCGACAAGAACCCTTACGCATACTCCTAGCCTGCTTCACGGACTGAATTGGGTGCGAGCTTATTTGGAACTGCCGCCGTATACGGAGGGGTCGCCGAGGCTACCTTGCTTGGGAAGGTTTCGGATGTAGAGGACCATCCGCCACATGTCGTCGTCGTTGAAGACTCCCTTTGAGGGTGGCATACCGGAGGGGTAGATGCCATTTTCGATGATCCACTTTAGCTGGCCGTCGGTGTAGGCCTGGACTCGCGGGCTGGCTAGCGAGGGGACGGGTGGGGACATCGTTTCGGCGAAGGGGACGCCGGTGTTCTGGCCGTCGAGGCCGTGGCAGACCATGCAGTAGGAGGTGAAGGCCTGCTTGCCGTCGGCGATGTTCTCCGGGGTGGCAGGGACGGGGTTTTTGTCGTACTTACCACCGACGGTGATGTGATGCTTGGCCCAGTTGACGGCTGCGCTCTCTGTTGCGGAGGGGTCCTTCGCGCGACAGCCTGTGAGCAGCATCGCTGTCAGCAGAACGAGAGTCAGGTGTTTGGAGAAACGCATCTACTTGTCCGTAACGTGGACTGTCAGAGACATCTTGGTGTGGCCCACGCCGCAGTAGAGGCCGCAGTCCGCCGTGAAATCGCCGCTTTGCTGCGGGGTGAAGAGGACATCGTTGAACGCGCCGGGTTTCATGGCGCCGTTGAAGCCGAGGGCCTTGATGCGGAGGGAGTGAGGGACGTCGTCGGAGGTAAGGTGCAGCTTGTAGGTCGCTCCTTTGACGAGGGTGATCTCGGCTGGCTCGTAGGCAAATTTTTTGGCGTGGATCTCGACGGTCTGGGGTTCGTCGGACTTGCCGGCCGCATTTACAGCGATCGTGGATGCGAGGGAGACCGTAAAAACTGTTGCGGCTGTTAGCAATTTCCTAAGCTTCATGTCTGCTTGTTCTTCCTTCGGGTGTTGGGGCGCGCACAAAGCTGGATGGCAGCTGTGCGCGCAGCGCTGACTAGGCGATGATATCGTGGATGACCGTTCCGGAGACGTCGGTGAGGCGGAAGTCTCGGCCGCTGGACCGGTAGGTGAGCTTGGTGTGGTCGATACCCATAAGGTAAAGGATGGTGGCGTGGATATCGTGGACGTGGACGGGCTTGTCGACGACCTTCCAGCCGAAGTCGTCGGTGGCGCCGTAGGTCATGCCGCCCTTGATGCCGCCGCCGGCGAGCCACATGCTGAAGCCGTGTGGGTTGTGGTCGCGACCGGCGTGAGTTCCTGCGCCGCCAAGTTCGACGACGGGCGTTCTGCCAAACTCTGAACCGCAGACGATGATGGTGTCGTCGAAGAGGCCGCGGGCCTTGAGGTCTTTGACGAGCGCCGCGAAGGGCTGGTCGGAGTCCTTCGCGTTTTTGCGGTGAGCCTGGATGTCCTGGTGGGCGTCCCAGGGGTCGCCCTGAGAGTAGTAGACCTGCACCATGCGGACGCCTTTTTCGATGAGGCGTGCTGCGGTGAGGCAGCCGCGGGCAGTGCTTCCTTCTCCGTACATCTTGATGGTGGCTTCGCTCTCCTTGCGCACGTCGAAGACGTCCGGAGCTTCTGTCTGCATGCGGTACGCGGTTTCCATGGAGCCGATAGTGGCCTCTAGCTGCGGGTCGGCTTGGGTGTCGGCCATGTTGAGCTCGTCGAGCTTCTTGATGAGGTCGAGTTCGTGCCGCTGCTGCTTGATGTCGAAGCGGTCGTTGTGAATGTTGGGGATGAGCTTGTAGGGGTCGAACTCTTTCTGCTTGGTGTCGGTGGAGACGTAGGTTGCCTGATTGACTGGGGGAAGAAAGCCAGCGCTCCAGAGCGGTGGACCGACGGTGGTGGGGACCTGTGGGCAGAGGACGACGAAGCCGGGTAGATTCTTGTTGTCGGTGCCTAGGCCGTAGGTGAGCCATGAGCCCATGGAGGGACGGCCGGAGACGTTGGCTCCGGTGTTCATCATGATGAGGGCGGGTTCGTGATTGGGGATCTCGGTGAAGACCGACCGCACGACGCAGATGTCGTCGATGCACTCGCCGACGTTGGGGAAGAGCTCGCTGACTTCGATACCGCTCTTGCCGTAGCGCTTGAACTCGAAGGGAGACTTCATGAGGGAGCCGGTCTTTCGCTCGTGGCCGAGATCGCCGCCGGGCATGGGCTGGCCGTGATACTTGGTGAGCATGGGCTTGGGGTCGAAGCTGTCGATGTGGGACAGGCCGCCATTCATGAAGAGGAAGATGACGTGCTTCGCCTTGGGCTTGAAGTGCGGATCCTTGATCATCCACGGGCTGGTGGGATTGGTGACGTCAGCCTTCGCGATCGACTCTCCTACGATGCTGGCGAAGCTCATCATGGCGAATCCGCCACCGATTTTACGAAGCGCATCACGGCGAGTGATTGGTTTCGGTTTCTGACAGGACATCGGCTTGCCTCCTAGGATTTTTTTCATCTCCGGGCTGCTCGTGGGTGTGCCCGGAGTATAAAGCGCTATCAGTTAAGAAACTCGAATTCGTTAGAGCTGAAGAGAATGCGGGCGTACTGCTTCCAGGCGGTGATGGGCTCCTGGTCGACGAGATAGCCGGGCTTCTCCGGGGTGGTTTTGAGAAAGGTGAGTCCAAGCTGGAGTTCGTCCGGCTTTGGCGCTCTTCCGTAGAGGAGGCGATAGGTTTCGGTGATGCGCGCAGCATCGTCGGGCTTGGGATAGACACGCTCGGCGAGCTTGCCCGCCTGTGCGTAGACGAAGGCGTTGTTCATGAAGTAAAGGCGCTGGACCGGAACGTTGGTTGAGAAGCGCTGTTCCGCTGTGAAGGTTGGGTTGGGGAAGTCGAACGCCTGCAGGAAAGGATCGATGCGGAAGCGGCTGACCTTTGAATAGACAGTTCGGCTGGTGTTATCGAGGCCGAACTCCTTTGCAGGGCCGCCCTTTGTCTTCTCGTCCAGATCGCCGGCGACGAAGAGGACAGAGTCGCGAAGCTGTTCGGCGTCGAGACGCTGAAGCGAGAAGTGAGAGTAGAAGCGGTTGAGGGGATCCTTCTCATGGGCTTCAGGAGTTTCCCTGGTGCTCTGCTGATAGACGGCAGAGAGCATGATCATCCGCTGAAGCTTCTTGAGGGACATGCCATTTTCGCGGAATTGAATGGCGAGGTAGTCGAGCAGCTCGGGGTCGGACGGGGGATCGCCGACAGCGCCGAAGTTATCGGGCGTGTTGACGATACCGGTGCCGAAGTGCCACTTCCATACGCGATTAACCCAGACCCGGGAGGAGATGGGGCTCGCGAGAATGTCGTTTGCGAGATCGAGCCTTCCACTTCCATTGGTGTAAGGCTTCTTGTCGGAAGGTCCGAGGACGGTGACGAAGGCGCGTGGAACAAGTTCGCCGTGATTGTTGGGGTTACCGCGAACGTCGAGCGAGATGTCGACTGCTTTTGGCTTGTCGGCTGTACCGTGGACGAAGGGATAGATGTCGTTGGTCTTCTTGCGACCGCCGCGAGGACCATCGGTTGGTGGTGCGTTCGCGAGAAGATATTGCTGTTCTGGCTGGCCGAGACGGCGTGTGAGATCCCATCCGCGGAAGACGAAGAGACCGGGTTCGCCGCGCTCTTCTTCGCCGGAGCTGAGGGAGCGAACGAAGAGTTCGCTGTAGAGGTTGGCCTTCTCGGGCGTCATTACTTTGAGCTCAAGGGTGCAGCCGGGGCAGAACTCGTCGTAGGTGTCGAACTCGTTCGGCTTGGCGTCCTTCTTGCGACGGGTGGGGACGTCGGCTTTGGCTTTGATCTTATCGTTGTCTTCTTCGAGCTGCTTCTCTTCGAGCTCGAGCGAGAGGATGCGTTGCTGGAAGGAGTCGGCGAGGGCCTTGGCCTGATCTTCCGTACCGCCCTGAGCGATCATCATCTGCCAGTCGTGGAGATAGGGGTAGAAGCTCTGCTTTTTGGCGAGGAACTTGACCCATCGGTCGAGCAGCTCGGGATCGAGGCGAGCGGCGTTGGCAGCGTCCTCCAACTTATCCTTGGGCTTACCGGTGATCTTCCAGGCGGCAACCATGTAAGCAGAGGCCTGCGATGCGTAAGCTTTCGCGAGCTGATCGGACTCGGTTTTATTGTAGGCCTGGAGGGCTTCGTCCGTCTTTTCGGACTTCGTGAACTTCTCACGCCAGAAGTCGACTTCGGAATCGGGAACGAAGGCGTACTCCTTATAGGTGGAAGAGGCGAAGATGCCGCCGAGAGCGTAGTAGTCCTTTTGCAGGATTGGGTCGTACTTGTGGTCGTGACAGCGTGCGCAGGCCACGGTGAGGCCGAGCATGCCGCGGGTTACGGCGTCGATGCGCTCGTTGCGCTCGTCGGCGCGACCTTGTACCGGCTCGGCCTGATCCCATATCCACGGGGCTCCGCCGAGGAAGCCGGTGGCCTTGAGATCGTCAGGCGTGGGCTTCTTGTCGAGCAGATCGCCAGCGAGCTGCATCTTGATGAAATGGTCGTAGGGGATGTCATCGTTGACGGCTTTGATGACCCAGTCGCGGTAAACGTAGGCGCCATCGAGGGGCATGTAGCCGCGTCCGCGAGGATCGAGGCCGCGAATGTCGTCGTCGGCGTAACGGGCGACGTCGAGCCAGTGCCTGCCCCAACGCTCACCGTAACGTGGTGAGGCGAGGAGGCGATCGACGACTTTGGCGAAGGCATCGGGCGACTGGTCCTTTTCAAAGTCCTCGATCTCTTTCGGGGTCGGCGGCACTCCCGTTAGATCGAGAGTTGCGCGACGGATCAGAGTGCGACGGTCGGCCATGGCCGCCGGCTTGAGCCCCTTCTCTTCGAGCTTCGCCAATACGAGACGATCGATATCGGTCTTGGCCCAGGTTGCGTCCTTCGGCTGCGGGATGGTGGGCACCTTGAGCGGCTGGAAGGACCAGAACTTCCGCATGTCATCGGTGATCTGCTTGCCCTGGATGCGGACGGGAGTGGTGCTCTTGGACCATGGGGCGCCCATCTTGATCCACTCGGTGAGGGTTGCGATCTCTTCGGGGGAGAGCTTGCCGCCGCCCTTCGGCATCTTCAGGGTACCGGTCTGATGGACCGCTTCGATCAGGAGGCTCTTGTCAGGATCGCCGAGAACGATTGCCGGACCGGACTTGCCTCCCTTCAGAAGGGATTCCTGAGAGGTGATTGCAAGGCCGCCTGCAGAGCGGTCCTGATGGCAGGTTCCGCATTGCGTCGCCAGGATGGGGCGGACCTTGTTTTCAAAGAACTCGTCACCAGGTGCGCCTTTTGCCTGTGCTGCGGTCAAGGTTGCGACTACTGGCTTGGTGCTTTCGGCACCATCCCAGACGCCACCGCGCTTGACCCATTCGACGAGATCAGAGATCTCACTTTCGTGAAGCTTGGCGCCTTCGGGCGGCATCTTGAGGTCACCCGTCTGACGGACTGCCTGAATGAGAAGGCTGTGCTCGGGATCTTTAGGGACGATGGCGGGGCCGGATTCCCCGCCCTTCAAGACACCGGCGTGCGAGTCGAGGCGAAGGCCGCCCATGGCCTCAGTCGTGTGGCATTTGTAACAGTTCTGTGCCAGAACGGGGCGTACTTTCTCGTTAAAGAATCGGATGTTGTCGGCAGCGGACGCAGCGGCAGTGTCATCTTTTTCCGCACCGTGCACACTGGCGATGTTGCCGCCAACCAGAACCAGGCCCAAAACAGTACAGCCACTCAAAGCGAGCAAGTGCTTCATATCGTCTCTCCGGGAGGCGAAGTCATTTCGTACGATTTGCGAGAGAAACTCTCGATGTGATCAACAAGATCCAGGAATTCTTTGCCGGTGCGGCTGAGACTCATTCCGGATTCAGGAAGTTTCATGTCGAGCGCAACGCGGGCGCCGCAGCCGTCGCTGTGGCTTGTGCGTGCCAGGACAATCAACCTGGTGCCAAGAAAAAGGGCCTCGGCGGTGTTATGGGTGACAAAAACGATGGTCGGCTTAAGCTCGGTCCAAACTGTGCGCAGAAGACGCTGAAGGCTGCTGCGGGTGCCGGGGTCGAGAGCGCTGAAGGCCTCGTCCATGAGGAGAACGCGGGACTTCATCATCAATGCCTGTGCAATGGCTACGCGCTGCTGCATGCCGCCAGAGAGTTGGTGCGGATATTTGGCTGCGTCTGTAGGCTGCAGACCCATGTGCTCTAACTGCTTCATCGCTTCTTCGCGGACTTGCTTGCGAAAGGCGCGGAAGCCGGGCTTCATCCTGCCAAGGATGTGGTAGCGCGAGGTGAGGGGACCCATGGTGAGGTTGTCGAGAACGGTGCGATCGGGGAAGAGAGAGTACTTTTGCGGGACGTAGCCCGAGCGCGCATCGACGCGCTCGACGCGGCTTCCGGCGACGGAGATATCGCCAGCGGTGGGACGCTCCTGTCCGAGGATCATGCGAAGTAGGGTACTTTTGCCGCAGCCGGTCTGGCCGAGCAGGACGACGAACTCGCCTTCTTCGATCTTGAGGTTCAGATCTTCGAGGATCGTTTTGCGATGCTTTTTGCCAACCGGATAGGAGACCGAGACACCGGAGATCGTGATTGCCGTGGGCTGCGGCGCCTTTTGGAGGGTGTTCAGGGTTTCATCGGGGCTCAGGACTGAAACCATGGATGCATCCTCCTGTTCAGTACGCGCAGTGAAAGATCGATGAGGTAGAGCAAGAAGGCGACCCAGAGGACGTACGGCAGAATGACGTCCATACCCATGTGGCGGCGCATGATTGCGATGCGATAGGCCAAGCCGTCGGAGGCGGCGATCATCTCTCCCGCGAAGAGGAAGAGCATCATGGGCTTCAGGTTGAGGCGAAGGCTGTTGATGACCTGGGGAAAGATCTGACGGAAGATGACCCGGTAGGCTACGTCGAAGTTGTTGGCGTCGAGGGTGAAGGCCTTGACGATCTGTTCGCGGGGAACGGCTTTCACCATCTGGGTGACGTCGAGGATCATGGTGGGCGCGACGCCGATGACGATGAGCGCGATCTTAGAGGCTTCGTCGATGCCGAAGAGGATGAAGAGGATGGGTAGGAGCGAGAGAGCTACGATCTTGTCGAAGAAGAGGACGAAGCGAAGGAAGCCTGCTCCGAAGTAAGGAAACAGGCCGATGTGAAGGGCCAGCAAAACCGCAGGAATGAGGAACAGAAGGCTGATGAGAAATCGCTTGCCGCTGGCGGCTGTATCCTTCCATATCATCGAATGGCGGAAGAGCTCCCACTTGGAGGCATTGTCGGAAGCGATGTAGTCGTCTTCTTCTGCGGGCTCGAGAACAGAGGCGTGGATGCCGCCGATCAACTGATGGACATTAGGGACGACGCGATCCTCGGCGTTCTCGTGGTGCCGTTTTGTCGACGTCTGGATATAGAGGGCGACACACAGCACGAACAAGAAACAGGAGAGCGCCTGCGCGAAGAGACGGTTCGGCGTTGCCTGAATATCAAATGGAGAATGAATCGCCATAGGATCTAGAGTTTTCCCTGTTGTGCAGCCTGCATGTACGTCGGGTTGAAGCGAAGCCGCACACGATCTTTGCGGCCTTGAATGGAACCGTCCGGGTAGGCGATGGCTACATCGTCTACAGATTTAATGTTCTTGCCCAGCAATCCATGCTTGAAACAGAATTGACGGACTAACTCCATCTTTTGTTTCAACGTGGGGCCGGTTGTGAAATCAGCGGCGGCTTTGGGGTCTGCGAAGAGGTAGGTGGTCTTCAACTGCTCTTTGTAGGAATCAACCGAGTCGCCGGAGGCTGCGGCGCTGATCTTGAGGGCCTGTGCCTGGGCGGGGCCGCTTCCGTTGAGCTTCTGCATGGTCTCATACCATGCTCCATTGATGGCTTTGGCGAATTTGGCGCCGGAGCCGTCGGGGCGGTCGAGAACCTCTGTGCGTACGACGAGAAGATCGAGAATCTCACCGGGGATCTTGGACGAGTCGAAGATGGAGTGGACGCCTTTATCGACAAGGATCTGGGAGACGAGGGGCTTCCAGGTGACGACGGCCTGATTGGATGAATTGTTCATGAATGCGGGAACAATGTCGGAGTCCGAGGTATTGATCAGGCGTAGCTTGGCGAGTTGGGCCTGCTGGTTGTTGATAACCAGGGCGCGCTCGAGGAGATACTCCGAGACCGTTTTCTGAACCAGCATGACGGGCTGGCTTGAGAGTTTGTCGAAGGTCAGCCCATTGCGAACAAGAACGGCGTCGTTGCCGTTGGAGTAGTCGCCGACGATGACTGCCGTTGAATCGACCCCGGCAGCGGCGGGCATGTCCAGCGCCTCCATGTTGGTCATGGTGCAGGCATCGATGTTCTTGGCAACGAAGGAGTCGAGAGAGGCGGCGTAGTCAAAACGCTGCACTTTGATAGCGATTCCGTATTTGTCGGCCCACTTCTTCAGGATGCCGGACTTCTGCATGTAGAAGTAGGGATTCCAACCAGCGTAGACCGACCAGCCGACGGTAAAGGTGGGGACCTCAGCAACCGCAGACACAGGGGAACAGAGACCAAGGGCCAGCAGCCCAAAACAGAGGAGACCAAGAACCGATTTTTTGCTGTGAATCACTATATGCACCTGTTTGTCGAACTTCACCGGGTGAAGAGTTAGGAATCGTTTGGTTGTGTGGTGGCCTTTGCCCAGAGTCTAAGTGTTTGGAGCAAGAAAACGATGCGATATCGAATAGGCCAATTTCGCGAATAGATAATTGCTATGCCGATAATTTTCTCTATGCGTCGAATAGGAGTTTTCAATACTCTCGTGTGGCGGGATGTTTTTTTGTTCTAGTAGATATATCCGATTTGCATCGTTTATATCCTTTCCAACCAACGGTTCCACCCAGGGAGCTTTGAAGAGATGTCTTTTTACAATCGAGTATTGCGGCTGTCCAGTTGCGCTCTCACAGTAACTGGACTGGCGATGACAACCTCTGCGTTTGGACAGGATCCGGCCGCTACCCCAGTTCCACCGGCTGTGCAACCCGCTACTGCTACCCATGTCCGTCCTCCACGGATCGTTCCGCCTGGAGTGGCGACCCCGGGGGTGTCGCGTTCCTTGTCTGATATTCAAACTGAAGCGATCTTTCCAGTAGAGGGCAGCCCGGACTGGTCCGTGCCGACGAAAGATTCGGTGTGGGTTGCTAGTGCGCGCGCGAATCATGTGGTTCAGCTGATCCCCGCTACGAATAAGGTTGGGTTGATTGCAGATGTGCAGAAGCCCTGCTCGGGGCTGGCAGATGGGTTTGGTTCGATCTGGGTACCGAGTTGTGGCACGCATACTCTGTTGCGGATCGACCCTGCTACGGGTAAGTCGATTGCCGAGATACCGGCTGACGCGTCGAACTCCGAGGGCGGAATTACGGTGGGTGCGGGGTCGGTGTGGATGGTGACGAAGCCGTCGGCGCTGATTCGTATCGATCCGAAGACGAATGCAGTAGCGGCTACAGTGCAGCTTCCTTCTGGCTCGGATAATCCTGCGTTTGGAGATGGATTTGTCTGGGTCTCGTCGTTCGAGCATGATCAGCTGTTGAAGGTTGATCCACGGTCGAACACGGTCGTCGCCACTATTCCGGTTGGACCGAAGCCTCGGTTTTTGACAGTGGGTGCGGGTTCTGTTTGGACGCTCAACCAGGGTGACGGAACGATATCCCGTGTCGATATGAAGAGCGGCAAGGTCGTCGCGACGATTTCGTGTGGAATTCCTGGAAGCGGTGGCGAGATCACCTTCGGCGCGGGATCGGTTTGGGCGACACTGTTTGACTTCCCGTTGACACAGGTAGATGCCGCGACGAATAAGGTGGTAAAGCAGTGGGCGGGACAGGGAGGCGACGGCATGCGGTTCGGCTTCGGATCGATATGGCTGTCGAATCTTCGTCAAGGAAATGTCTGGCGGCTTTCGCCTGATCAGAAATAGTCATTTGTAGTTTGCTCGATTGCCAGTGAAAGACACTGGGGAAGGACGGCTCGATTGAATCAATCCATCCTTTGGGAGGAGACGCTCCAGGGATCGTCGACGTGGTCGCATGTTCTGAAGCGCGGAACTGCACTTCGCATCGAGGCGATCGGAGATAACTGCAATGTTGGTGCTATTTTTCTGAACACCGACAATCCTTCGGAACGGTTGAATCTACCGGACACGCTGAAAGCACAGCATATTGCGCGGCTGACGACGGGGGCTGTCCTTTACTCCGATATGGGACGGATACTGTGCTCCATCACCGACGATACGCTGGGCTGGCATGATCCTCTTGGTGGCTGCTCGGATGCTCGGCTGGTAGAGAAGAAGTACGGTAAAAGCACATATCAGGAAGCGAAGAACAGCTGGCACCAAAATGCTCTGGATGGCTTTTTGATTGAGCTGTCGAAGTATGGATTGAACAGCCGCGACATGATGATGAATGTGAACTTCTTCAGCAAGGTCGAAGTGGCTGAGGATGGGGGCATGCGGTTCATTCCGAATCATTCGTCTGCCGGCGATGCGGTGGAGTTGCGAGCGGAGATGAATACGCTGGTTATTTTGAACACTTGCCAGCATCCGATGGACCCCTCGACGGAGTACGCGCAGCGGCCAGTGAAGCTGACGATCAAGAGAGTCGAGGCTCCCGGACCAGATGACGTTTGCCGCAACTTCCGTCCGGAAAATGGGCGCGGATTCACGATTACCGAGCGGTATTTTCTCTAGCCTGAGGAGTTTTTTTCAAAATGCCAGAAACTGTGATTCAAGATAGTACTCGTGTGCCGGAGGATGCAATCTTCACTGCGACTGTGGAGGCGGGAGACTCTTTCGTTCACGAGATTCTTCAGGGCCAGTTCGTTCGCATCGTCGATCTCGAAGGCAACCAAGCGGTTGATACTCTCTTTTACAACGCACATAACTACGCTGACCGATACAGTGCGCAGGATACGATTCGCGAACAAGGAAATATCTACCTGACGACGGGCACGAAGCTCATGTCGACCGAACGAAATGTGCTGCTCACGATTGTGGCGGACACATGCGGGCGGCACGATACGCTCGGTGGCGCGTGCGCGACTGAGAGCAACATGGTTCGCTACGCGATCGAGAAGCGCTCCATGCACGCTTGCCGGCAGAGTTTTCTGAAGGGCGCACTGGACTGGTCGAAGAAGACGGGGCGCGAACTGGATAAGCGGGACCTGACTGCCAATATCAATTTCTTTATGAACGTACCCGTGACCACGGCCGGGAAGCTGACCTTTGAAGATGGCGTTTCTGACGCTGGAAAATATGTGGAATTGCGGGCTGAGATGGATACGTTGATCGTGATCTCCAATTGCCCACAACTGAATAATCCATGTAACGCCTATAACCCGACGCCTGTGCGGGTTCTTATCTGGGATGCGAAATAGGAGTTTGAATGTTTAAGAAGGTTTTGATTGCCAATCGCGGGGCAATTGCTTGCAGGATTGAACGTACGTTACGTCGCATGGGTGTGGGTTCGGTTGCGGTCTATTCGACGGCCGATAAAAATTCGCTGCACGTGTTGCAGGCCGACGAAGCAGTGTTGATAGGAGAAGCTCCGGCCGCTGCAAGTTATCTTTCGTTTGATGCGATTTTTGCTGCTGCTGAACAGACAGGAGCCGAGGCGATTCATCCCGGTTATGGCTTCCTCAGCGAAAATATCGATTTCGCTCGCGCCTGTGCGGCGCGAGGCATTAGCTTCATCGGGCCTGCACCGGAGCACATTGAAGCGTTTGCGCTGAAGCATACTGCTCGAGCTACGGCGAAGGCTTGTGGTGTGCCCTTATTGCCGGGGACGGGGCTACTGTCGAGCCTTGAAGACGCATTGAAGCAAGCGGAGACGCTGAAGTATCCCGTGATGCTGAAGAGCTCGGGCGGCGGCGGCGGCATTGGCATGCGAGTGTGCCACTCCGCAGAGCAGCTTGGGGAAGCGTATGAGTCTGTGCTTCGTCTAAGCAGAGCAAACTTTGGCGACAGCGGCGTCTATCTTGAGAAATATGTTTCGCGCGCACGGCACATAGAAGTGCAGATCTTTGGTGATGGAAAAGGTAATGTGCTCGCCTTGGGCGAACGCGACTGTTCCGCACAGCGACGCCATCAGAAGGTGTTGGAGGAGACTCCTGCACCAGGCCTGACTGATGCCACTCGGGAACAGCTTTATTCCGCAGCGGTCCTGTTGGCGAAGGCTGTCAACTATGCTTCGGCCGGAACTGTAGAGTTCATCTACGACGATGACACAAATGAGTTTTACTTCCTCGAAGTGAATACACGTCTGCAGGTGGAACATGGTGTGACCGAGGAGGTCACTGGAACCGACCTTGTGGAGTGGATGATTCGTCAGGCCGCCGGGAATCTGGCACCTTTGGATTCGTTTGCGATTAAGCCGGTTGGGGCTTCCATTGAAGCTCGTGTATATGCTGAGGATCCAGCGCAGAACTTCCAGCCGACTCCAGGAAAGCTAACGCTCGTGAAGTTTCCCGGAGCGGAGGTCGCTCGTGTGGAGACGTGGATTGAGTCAGGAACGACGATTACTCCGTTCTACGATCCAATGATCGCGAAGAGTATCGTGCACGGAAAGGACCGTCAGGAGGCGCTTGAGAAGCTTGATGCTGCACTGGCGGCTACGGCTATCGATGGTACGGAAACAAATCTGCGATATCTTCGCGAGGTCGCGCGGACTCCGGAATTTGTATCCGGAAAAGTTACAACATCTTTTCTTGGCACATTTGCCTTTGCGCGACGAGCGATTGAGGTGCTTGAGGGCGGAACCCAGACTACGATTCAGGACTATCCAGGGCGCATTGGCTATTGGAATGTTGGCGTGCCGCCGTCAGGCCCGATGGACCATCTCTCGTTTCGCATTGCGAACAGGCTAGTAGGGAATCCGGACAATGCCTCGGCGATTGAATTCGCAACGATGGGAGGTCGTCTCAAATTTCACACCGACATTCATATAGCACTGACGGGCGCTGATATGGGGGCGAAGCTCAATGGGGTTCCTGTACCTCAGTGGGAGAGGATTCCAGTTAAGTCGGGCAGTGTCCTGTCTCTTGGAGCCGCTTCGAAGGAAGGCATTCGAGCATACCTTGCGGTAGAAGGAAGCTTCGATACACAGCCTTATCTCGGCAGTCGCAGCACGTTTATGCTGGGTGGCTTTGGTGGTCATGCCGGACGTGGTCTGCGGGCGGGTGACGTGCTTCATCTTGGCCAGCGGGATTTGAAACTTGAGGCTCCTGCTGTTTTACCAGTGAATTATGTACCTACGTTAACTCGTAACTGGAACATCGGCGTGCTCTTTGGGCCGCATACAGCGCCGGATTTCTTTACTGAAGAAGATATCGAGATGCTTTTCTCGACGCAGTGGAAGGTTCACTATCAGAGTGACCGAACTGGGGTTCGGCTGGTTGGACCGAAGCCGAAGTGGGCGCGTCCAGATGGTGGCGAGGCGGGATTGCATCCTTCTAACATTCACGACAACGCTTACGCGATTGGGACGATTGATTTCACCGGCGATATGCCGATCCTGCTTGGGCCTGATGGTCCCAGCCTTGGAGGGTTCGTCTGTCCGGCGACGATCGTGCAGGCTGAGTTGTGGAAGCTAGGCCAGCTCAAGGCGGGCGATCTCGTCCAGTTCCGACGCATTACGCTGACTCAGGCTGAAGCGATGGAGCATGAGCAGGACGAATTTTTGCAGAGCTTCGAAGCCGCACCTCCGGCACTTCCTGAAATATCGGCTTTTGAGCCAGCAGTGCTGAAGCGGATATCAGATCGTGCACAATCAATGACCTTTCGTGCAGATGGGGATAAGTATCTGCTGGTGGAGTATGGCGAGTTGCAGCTCGATTTGAATCTGCGCTTCCGTGTGCATGTTCTCGAGCAGAACCTTCGCGCTGCCAATCTTCCGGGCATCATCGATATCACGCCGGGGGTGCGTTCTCTTCATATCCATTACGACAGTAGGAAGATTGCTCGTGCAGAGCTGATCCAGACTTTGGATGAACTGGATCGGACGATGCCGGAGCTTACGGATATTACTGTTCCCTCACGCATTGTCCACCTTCCTTTGTCTTGGGACGACCCGCAGGCCAAGATCGCACAACAAAAGTACATGCAGGCTGTGCGGCCTGATGCACCGTGGTGTCCTTCAAATATTGAGTTTATTCGTCGCATCAACGGGCTCGAATCGATCGATGACGTTTACCGCATTGTGCATGAAGCGAGTTACCTTGTGCTGGGCCTAGGAGACGTTTATCTCGGGGCGCCGGTGGCAACGCCGATCGATCCACGGCATCGTCTTGTTACTACGAAATACAATCCAGCTCGCACATGGACACCAGAGAACGCGGTCGGTATCGGAGGCGCCTATATGTGCGTCTACGGAATGGAAGGCCCCGGCGGATATCAGCTTGTTGGACGCACCATTCAGGTTTGGAATACATGGAAATCGACCCCGGCTTTTGCGGAAGGGATTCCGTGGTCATTGCGCTTCTTCGATCAGATACGCTTTTATCCTGTGTCTGCTGAGGAGTTGCTGGACGCTCGCGAGCGCTTCCCGCATGGCGGCTACGAGCTCAGAGTTGAAGAGACGACTTTTAATCTGGCCGAGTATCAGAGCTTCTTAAATTCCATCAGTGCTGAGACTGCAGAGTTCAAGCGCCATCAAAAAGAGTCGTTTGATGCAGAGCGTGAACGGTGGCGCGCTGCTGGCTTGCTGGCTGTCGTAGAGCCGCCGGAGATGCCTGACGAAATTGACAGCGCTACTGTTCCCGATGGGTGCGAGGGCGTCTCCTCTCCCGTTAGTGCGAGCATCTTCCAGATCGCAGTCAAGAGAGGACAGGCCGTTGCTGAAGGAGAGAAGCTGATCGTTCTGGACGCAATGAAGACTGAGATTGTGGTCGCATCGCATGTTGCCGGCGAGGTCGAGGATATCTATTGTGATCTCGGAGCTTTGGTGAATGGCGGGCAGTTGGTCGTTGCAATTAGGCCTTCATAGAGACGATCGAGCGATGAACGTGTTGTGGGAGATAACGAAGGAAGATCATGGATATCACGTCGCTTCACAAAGCCTATGCATCGGGACGACTCACGCCTGAAGCCGTAGTTAAAGAGATCTACGATCGTATCGATGCTCAGGGTGTGAACCCTGTATGGATCTCGCTGGTTCCGCGTGAGCGTGCGATCCAGCGCGTGAATGAGTTGCAATCGCTCGATCGCGCAAAGCTGCCGCTTTACGGAATTCCGTTTGCCGTGAAGGACAATATCGATGTCGCCGGCTTAGCCACAACCGCTGCCTGCCCCGACTATGCCTACACGCCGCGGCAGAGCGCTACTGTAGTCGCTCGATTGGAGGCCGCGGGTGCAATTCTGGTCGGCAAGACCAACATGGACCAGTTTGCGACGGGCCTGGTAGGCACAAGAAGCCCATATGGGATTTGCTCGAGTGTCTTCGACAAGCGGTATATCTCTGGCGGGTCGAGCTCCGGTTCTGCGGTTGCCGTAGCAAGCGGTCTAGTGAGTTTTTCGCTTGGCACAGATACCGCCGGCTCCGGGCGCGTTCCAGCGATGTTCAACAATCTCGTTGGGCTGAAGCCTACACGTGGAGTTATCAGCACCAAAGGCGTCGTTCCTGCGTGTCGGACATTGGATTGTGTCTCAGTCTTTGCGGAGACTGCGCTTGACGCGTCACTTGTATTGAGCACATCCCGCGGCGTGGACGAACACGATCCTTACACACGTTCGCCGAAGACCGGTGATGGTGCAGCACCTTGGAGTTCCGCCTCCACCTTTCGCTTTGGGGTTCCGAACGACATCACGTTGGAGTTCTACGGAGATGCGTACAATCCTGATCTCTATCGGGCCGCTGTGGCAAAACTGGTTGCGCTGGGTGGTCAGCCGGTGGAGTTCGATTTGGCTCCGTTTTTGGCTGTCGCACAACTTCTTTACAAAGGGCCATGGGTTGCGGAGCGATATACAGCTGTCGGGCGATTTCTAGAAGAACATAGCGACAAGATGGACCCAACAGTGGCCGCGATCATCTCGGGAGCAAAGGGCTATTCTGCCGCCGACACTTTTGATGGCTTCTATAAGCTCGAAGCTCTTCGCAGAGAGACCGGGAAGCTCTGGAACTCTTTTGATGTGATGCTGGTTCCTACTGCTCCGCGCACATACACCATCGAAGAAATCGCCGAGGCACCTATCGAGCGGAATAGCCACCTTGGCTATTACACCAACTTTGTTAATCTGCTTGATCTCTCCGCAGTCGCTTTACCGGCAGGAATGCGCCCAGACGGACTGCCATTCGGAGTCAGTTTGATAGGACACGCTTTTGAGGATCTCTCACTTTTGTCGTTGGCCGATCGTCTTCATCGCGAACTGGCTACGACGTTGGGTGGCTCAACGAGAAAGCTGACAGAGACGCCGCCACTGTCCATCGAACCTCCGCCACCCGGCTGCCTCCTGATGGCGGTAGTAGGCGCGCACCTCACCGGTCAGCCACTAAATTGGCAACTTACTGAGCGAGGTGGTCGCCTCGTACGCACCTGCCGGACTCATCCGGACTACAGGTTTTATGCACTAAAAGGCACGGTGCCGCCGAAGCCTGGACTGGTGCGGGTTCCAGGTTTTGAAGGGCCGGGCATCGAAGTTGAGGTTTGGGCTCTTCCTGCAGATACCGTCGGAACGTTTGTTGACGGAGTTCCGCAACCTCTCTCGATCGGGACTCTTCGACTTGAAGATGGAACGTTGGTCAAGGGCTTTCTGGTCGAGCCCGCCGCAACGGAGGATGCTATCGATATTACCCACCTTGGTGGGTGGCGCCGCTATCTCGAGACCCTATAAGGTCCAACTAAAAAAGGAAGAAGCATCGCGGTGACGATGCTTCTCCTGCCGTCAACTAAATCTGGGTGTCGCCACTTGGTGGCCCCGATGATTCATCCTTCGGTTTGGCTTTAAATGTGCCGGCAAATATCTGATCCAGAGTTGAGAGCATCTCGGGCGAATCAGGAGCGACGTCCGGCTCCAGTCGCGTAATTAGCTTTCCATTTTTATCGATTAGGAACTTCGTGTAGTTCCAATGGACATTGCCTCCTGTGGGAGGTGTCTTTCCCTTGGTGAGGTAGTCGTAAAGGGGAATCTTTTCATCACCGATTAGAGGAGAGCGCGCCATGACCGGAAAGGGAACCTTGTTATCCGTCTTGTAGAACTTCTGTATTTCGGTGTCGGTACCTGGCTCTGCTGCGCCGAAGTCATTCGAGGGAACTCCGATTACGACCAGCCCCTTATCTTTGTATAACTCGCTTAATTTGATCAAAGCCGGAAGCTGCTCGTTGTAGCTGGAGTTCCTCGCAAGATTGACGAGCAGAACTACCTTGCCCTTGAAGGAGGACAGCGGAATGTCCTTTCCGTCCGCGCCAGGTAATACATAGGCGTAAGCCGTCTTCTCCGCCTTATCGGATTTTTCTGCTCGGCCAGTGTCTTTGCCTGCGCCCCGTTCGGACGGTACCTCGGGATTTTTGGGTTGTCTTGGTGCCTTTTCCTGTGCAACAGCGATCTGCAGCCCCGCAAGTCCAATCACACTGGCTAGCCATATGCTTCGTAAGTTCATCTCTAACCCCATCGAAGGTCTACCACAGTCAACAGCTTCTCCAAAGAAGATGCGGACACCCGAGATACTCTTCGCGTGTCCGCGTTTTTACGCCGCCCCTAGAAGATGTACTTTCCAGAGAACTGCATCTGACGCGGCTGCACGAGAAGTGTGCCATATTGGCCAAACTTCGTGCTGGCACCATTCACAAAGCTCGAGGTCGAAGATGGAGTTGCAGTAAGCGCCGAGCTATAGGTAGCATTCAACGAGCTGAACCGGACATCGTTCAACACGTTGAAGACCTCGATCGAGAGCTTGAATTGCTGCTCTCTGAAGGTCCGGAACAGCTTGGTTACACCGTTATCCATAGAAAGGTAGCCGTCAGCACGGAAGGCATTCCGTTGACCTGACTCTCCAGGATAGGCGTAGCGGAGGTTAGCGTTGGCTTGCTTTGCCGTCATGTTCGGGAAGGCGGTCTCGTACGGAGAACTTCCGTTTGAGACATAGCGATGTCCTCCCGACGCGATCGTCCCTGTTTTGACCATGTAGCTCGGAGTAAGGAAGTTCGTTCCGTAGTTACCCGAAGCAACTGCGTTGAATGGGAACGCACTGCTGTAATGCACGATACCGTTCAGCGACCAACCTGAGATCAGCCGATCGATGAAGCCGTTGGACTGATTGAATAAGGGCGTACCACGGCCAAACGGAAACGGCACGCTGTAGTTAGCAGTGATATTGTGGCGAGCGTCGTAGTCGGAAACTCCGTAGTTCCCGGCGGGATTGAGCGTATTAATAATGAGGTTGCTGGCAGAGCGCTCAGGAGACGATCCTAGATCCATGGACTTCCCGTAAGTATAGTTAACGTCGTATTCGAGCCCGTACCGCAACGCATGCCGGACAGAGAGTTGAAGCGCGTTGTAGTTGCTCGTCCCAATAGATGACTGCACGAATACGGAAGAGTACTGCGGGTAGAAAAAGCGGAACGATTGCCCACTCGCGGATGCGGTCGGATCGAGGTCGAAGTTGTAGAGCGGGTCGGTCTCGTTGCCACGATCGTTATCATTGAGATAAGCGTAGTACGCCTGGGCCCCTGTATAAGTCACCTTTTTAGAATTCTTGTACTTGGCATTCGGGAAGAAGTTTTGGAAGTAGCCACTATTGGGGACGTTACCGGGGTCTACGCCTGCATCAACCATCTTGGCGTATGCGGTTGCGGCCTGGAAGTATGTCTGACCACTTATAGGATCGAACGTATTGCTTGGTTGTGCAACGTCGAGATTCGAGAGAACATGGCGTCCAAGCCTTCCCACGTAGGACGCTGTGACCGTCAGCCCAGGTGCGAACTCGTGTTGCACCGTTAGGTTGAAGGTCTCGGCGTACGGAGTCTTGATGTTGCTGTTGATGCTGCGGACGAAGGAGAAGTTCTGGTCAGCCGGCGTGATGGGGAACGTTTGAGTACCCTCGTCGACGGAGCCAAGCGGGACATTGCCGTATCCCGTAAAGCGTGGAGCCGTATCTACGTTCGCATAGGAAAATAGATTCAGCCTTGAAAGAGTAAACGCGCCGTTAGCGTCGTAATAGTTCACGACACCTTCGCCGAAGTGGTCGAACGCCAGTGCGAAACCACCACGAATCGAGGTGCGATTGTCCGCAGTCGAATACGCGAAGGCGACACGCGGAGCAAAGTTCAGCTTCTGAGGCGTCCAGAGGTTTGGTTGCCCGTTCGCCTGACCGGCACGAGCAACTGTGATTCGCGTGTTGTAAGCTCCTCCGGACGAAGCCGCGGCTACGCGATTCTGCAGGAAGGTGCTGAGATCGATGGTGGGCGCAACCTGCTGGCCATGAATCTCATAGGGCACACCGAGGTAGGTATAGCGAAGACCGGCCGTCAGGCTAAGACGCGAGGTCGCTCTCCACTGATCCTGAACGTAATACTCCTGCTCGAAGGAACGGTAGTTGTGCGACGGGACCGTTCCTGTCGGAGCCGACACGAGCGAGTTCCCCTGGATCGAATAGTTCGTGTACGACTGGGCGGAGGTGATGATGCCGGTATTGGCCAGGATCGCGTTGTTGTAAAAGGTACGAGAGGTGGAGCCCACGGCAGGATAGCCAAATGCTGCTGGATCGAGACTCGTCCCTTTGCCTGCGATCGCGGCCGTGGCAAGCAGAGTGGCAGAGATGCTTCCAGTGGGATACAACGTACTGTTGGAATACCGGCTGTCGTTGATAAAGCGATGGTTGAAGCCGAACTGGATCGTGTGCCTGCCCTTGGAAAGGGTCACATCATCAGCGAAGTTATGCGTTGGAGCGATGTAAATGCTCGACGTGGTAGTTGAGGTAAGCGAACTGATGCCGGAGATGCTGATGTTCGGCTGGCTTCCGGCACCTCGAGTCGCGACCCCTTGACGTATATAGCCGTAGCGGAAGTTATTGATGAGGGCGCTATTGACATTCCAGACGTGGCCCGCGGCAATTCCTTTGTTATTTCCAAATATGATCGAGCTGGCTGGTTGATCTTGAAACTGGAGCGGCGAGGACTGGTTGTCGCTCTGTAAGTTGCCGCGAACGAAGATCGTCTGTTTGGAGTTCAGGTTGTAATCCACGCGGGCGATGTTGGTGATCTGATGGATTGGTGAGGGGGAAGGAAAGGTGTAGCCCCCCGTGTTGTAAGAGTCTCCCGAGGTATTCGAGTTCGCATGCGGAAACTGATTGTAGTACGCAATGGCAGCAGCGTTGGTGCTGGGAGCGATGCAGGTCGCAGTAGCGCAGTCTTTGTCGCTGGACCGCCCATCCATCTTGGCGATATCTGCCTGCTGCAACATGGTGACCCCGCCGGAGCTATTGAGATAGCTGACCGTCCCGTTGATCAGGCCGCCTCCACCCAGGAGAGAGGGTACCGTCTGGGTAACGACGGTATTGGTTGCCTGCTTTAATCCTTCATAAGCTCCGAAGAAGAAGAGCTTGTCCTTGATGATGGGAGCACCAAATGCAGCCCCATAGGTATCCTGCAGAATCTTCGACGGAATGTTTGGTTTGCCGCTGGCGAGTTGCGCCTGTTTATTAAACCAGTTATTCGCCGCTCCGATACCACCACGATAGATATAGTACGTGCTGCCGTGATAAGCATTCGAACCACTCTTTGTGACGAGCGACACCTGTGCACCAGAGGAGCGCCCTGAGTCTGCATTTCCATTCGTCGTCACCACACGAAATTCCTGGACCGATTCGCGGGTAGAACGCAAGACACCATTGAACGCAAATCCGTTGTTCTGGTCATTGTTGTCTACACCGTCCAGAGTCGCATTGGTCTGGTCCTGGCGAGCCCCGTTGATCGTACCCGTACGAGGATCGGGGTTGGTACCGCCAGTGAGAACACCTGAATCCAGTCCGAGGACTCCAGGCTGCAGAGAAAGAAGATACGTAATGTTGTTCGCGAGATAGGGCAGGCTCGAGACCTGGGCGCTGTTGAAGGCCTTCCCTAGCGTACCGTCATCGGAGTTGATGGTTGCAATGCTCGTCTCAACCGTGACAGATGTAGTTGTTCCGGCAGCACTGAGTTTGACGTTAAGTCTCACCGGGGTAGCCACCAACAATTCGACCTTCTGTACCTGCTCCGAGAATCCAGGAGCGCTGACTTTTACCGTGTACTTGCCGGGAGGGATCTGATTGAAGCTGAACTGGCCTTCATTGCCGGACTCCGTCGCCTGTGTAAGGCCTGTCTCCGGATTCGTCAGAATCACCGCGCCGCCGGAGATGGCGGCTCCTGTGGCGTCCTGAATCTCGCCGGTCAACGATGTCGTATTCGTTTGCGCCATCGCAGTCATGAAAGACGTGAGCATCAGAAGAACAGCGATAGCGAACTTACTCCTACAGAATTGCATAAACTTCCTCCGGGAAAGGGTGCACACGAGTCGAAGAGATAGTTCACCGTCTGCAAAACCAGAGCTCTTCATCCCTGGTCGCAAAGTGTGTTTCTTGTAAAGTGATGAGATGAACATTATGGGTAAGTGCAGAGAAATCCAAGGGATATGGAATATGCCTATCCCTTGCATAGAAATTGTGGCTATATAGATTTTTTCTATTTGGCACATGAATGTTTCCTCTACGCGCCTTGTCGGTTAGGCTATTCGTATCCGTAGTCGTACTCTGTAGACATAAGAAGATTGCTCAAAACTGGTATGTGCCTGGGAAGTGCTTCCAGGTGCTGGATATCCTTGTCTCACCGTTTCGGAATGGGTTCAAATGGATTTCGATCAGCTCAAGACTTTTCTCGAAGTGTCGCGGCAAAAAAGCTTTTCCCGCGCGGCGGAAAAACTGCACGTCACGCAGCCCTCTATCTCTGCCCAGATCAGATCGTTAGAGACTCACCTTGGCCACCGTCTTCTCGATCGTGGCGGCGGTAAAGTGACGCTTACTGCAGCGGGCAGAGTCTTTGAACCGTTTGCCGAAGACTGCCTATTGCGTTTGAAACACGTTAGTCTTATGCTCGCCGACCTGGAGCGTCTACCGCGGGGTTCGCTAACGGTAAGCGCGAACGATTCCACTGCGCTTTATGTTCTCCCGCTATTTTTCAGCAAGTTCAAAAAACAATATCCTCGCGTCGCGCTCAACATCGTTCGCGCCGAGCGTTCCAAGACTCTGGAGCTGGTTCTCAACCACGAAGTGGAGTTCGGCGTCGCTTCGATGCCAGTCAAGGATCCCCGTCTCCACGTCGAGATCATCCATGAGGACAAGATGGTGCTCGTCGTGCCAGCAGCACATCCGCTTACTTCTCTCGAATCGGTCACGTTGGCCGATGTTGCACGATATGGTTTGCTGCTACCAGCACGTGGCCGGAGGCGAGAATCGCTTGATCTCCTATTTAGCCAGAACAAGCTGTTCCCACGCATCACAATGGAACTCGATTCGAACGAGTTGCTGAAGCGCTTAATTATGGCCGGCCTTGGAATCGGATTCTTGCCGCGCATCAATGTCCTTGCCGAGTTGAACGCCGGACTGATTCATGCGCTCGATGTAGAAGGTGTCGAACTAACGCGTGATCTCGCGCTCATCTCGCGCCTCGACAGGGTTTTGACCCGCGCTGGCAACACATTCTTTACCTTTGCGACAGGCAACGCCCGGCCCTCACCACCCGTCAAGCCTATTGATTAGTGCGTCAACCAGAATTTCGACTGTCAAGGAGATTACGTGGCAAAAGTTCGTTTTGCTTTTGGAACTGTGGCTATTCTTCTTTCCGTATCGATCGCACATGCTCAAATCTCCGAACCAAACGGCGGAGGAATTCGCAGCGGCAATCTGCCCGTGATGTGGAATACGGGTGGCCCGAAATGCATGGAGTTGCCTGACTGGCAAATTCACGAATACAACCCCGACTTCTTCATACTTCGGCAATCCGGCTGCACCGACTATGAGAAGCCCTTCGTGTATCTCCTTTTCGGAAAGGAACGGGCCCTTCTGCTGGACACAGGATCGCGCAACGGAAATCTCGCGCCTATGCTCCAGCATGCTGTGCACGAGTGGCTTCAGCGAAATAATCGATCGAGCATCCCTCTGATCGTCGCGCACTCTCACTCACACTCCGACCATACGGCGGGCGACGCAGAGCTGAAGGCTCTCCAAGATCCGGCTATACTGATCGACTTGGTCCCCGCTACCGTTGAGGCTACAAAGAAGCTCTACGGCATCGCGAATTGGCCAGAAGATCGCGGATTCGTTGATCTCGGTGATCGCGTGATTGACGTCATTGCGATCCCAGGTCACGATGCCGTCAGCGTTGCGCTCTATGACCGTCAGACGGCCATCCTCTTTACGGGCGACAGTCTCTACCCAGGCCGCATCTATATTCGCGACTTCCCTACCTTCTTAGCAAGCAACACGCGCCTGGTGAACTTTACCGAGGGCAAGCTCGTTGCACATATTTTAGGCTGTCACATCGAAGAAACCCGTACACCCTACCTTGACTATCCTGTCGGAACGATCTATCAGCCCGAAGAACACGAGCTTGCCCTCTCTCGCGGCGCTCTGCTGGAGATGCAATTTGCACTGGAGAGTCTCAACGGGACGCCGAAGCGAGTGGCACTGCGAGACTTCTCCCTCTGGCCGGCAGGTCCTGCGTTTCGTTCAAACGATGAATCGCAGTCGAAGTTCAAGGAGACCCAGGAGTACCAGCGCAAGCATATGTGGGACCAGACTCAGCACTAAGGCATGAAGAGGAAGGCCAACCGAAGAACCTGCCTATAGCACCGGGCTTCCCCGCCAGAATCTCCATGATCAGTAGATATGTTGAAAAAATCGCCATCCAAACCTTGGGGCGCAGCCTTCTAGATAGCGGGGATTCCCTATTTCCTTAAATGTAACGCTTTACATCGGCGTAATTTTGTCGTCTAGTTGTTGTGGCTCAAAAACAGTGGATCGTCGTAGTCCAAATTTGATGGCCGCCAAAGTGTCGTCATGCACACTTACCTGGAGTGAATGTGAAACGTATTGCCCTGGCTTTGATTGCACTTGTCACGCTCGGATCGCAGATCGACGCACAACAGCTTCCCCGTATCGAGAAGAAAGATGATCGGCATGCCTTCATCCTCGATGGCAAACCCTTCCTGATTCTTGGGGCCCAGATCAATAATTCCTCCTCCTGGCCTGCCGCGCTCAAGACAGCGTGGCCAGCGCTGGAGGCGATGCATGTCAACACGGTCGAGGCGCCCGTCTACTGGGAGCAGATGGAGCCTTCACCGGGCCAGTTCGATTTTTCGACGGTCGATCTTCTAGTCAACGGCGCACGCGAACATAATCTTCGCCTCGTCATTCTGTGGTTCGGCACATGGAAGAACGGACAAAACCATTACGTACCCGAGTGGATTAAGTCCGATACAAAGAAATACCCACGTCAGATCAGCGCCTACGGCAAACTGCTCGATGTCATGTCGCCAAACTCACAAGCGAATCTCGATGCGGACAAACACGCATTTGCCGCACTGATGCGCCATATCCGCGAGACGGATAGCACGCAGCACACGGTGATCATGATGCAGGTTGAGAACGAGTCCGGCGGAATCGGTTCCGTACGTGACTATTCCGCTGCCGCGCAGAAACTATTTGCAGCAGACGTTCCTGCGTCTCTAAGCGCCGCGCTGCATAAGAAGCAAGGCACATGGCAGCAGGTCTTCGGCACTGACGCCGACGAACGGTTCGCAGCATTTTCCACCGCCAGCTACATCAACGAGGTCGCCAAGGCTGGGAAGACGGAGTATCCGTTACCCATGTATTGCAATGTTTGGCTTACCTACCCGGTGCACGCGCTTGAGAATCGCAATAGGCCCAGTGCGGGACAGGAGTATCCGAGCGGAGGTCCGCAGCAGCAGAATATCGATCTCTGGAAGACCGCTGCTCCATCCATCGACATCCTCGCTCCGGATTTTTACTCGGACGACATTCCGTTCTTCCGGTCGGTCGTTGCTGCCTATGCGCGCCCGGACAATCCTCTCTTCATACCGGAGACTGGACTCAGCAAGAACAACCTAGGTCCTTACTTTTTCTACGCTCTGGGTCACGGAGCTATCGGTTTCTCCCCGTTTGGTGTCGATTACACCGGTTGGACTCACTTCGAAGACGGTAAAGTTCCTGAGTGGCTCTCGCAAAACTTCGCGCTCTTCGCCCCGATGCGACAGCAGGTTGCCGAATGGAACCTCGCAGGCAAACTTCAGACTGCGGTTGAAGAGAAAGGCGTTTCTCGTAAAGTGCTGCATTTCGGTAGCGTCGATGCCATCATCTCCTTTGGCTATCCTCAACGTGACGGCGAACAGCCTCCGGGAACTCCTGACCAACAGGGCCGCGCTATGGTCGCCCAAACGGGGCCCATGGAATTCGTGGTCACCGGTTTTGAAGCGAGTGTCAGCTTTACCCAAGGCTCTCTGACAGAGGACAAACCCCAAACCCAGCAAGTAGAAATCCTTCGTGCTGAGGAAGGCCAGTACGTCAATGGAACCTGGCAAACTGCACGCATTTGGAACGGCGATCAGACCGACCGAGGCCTGAACTTTCATGGAGCTAACCCTCCGGTCATTCGTATCCGTCTGCAGGATATCCCGCTTTATGATGGCGATTCTGGCCTATCAAAGTAATCGCATTTACAACACTTAAACCTGAATATGAGGCGTCGCATTTTCATGAACTACCCCTTCCGTACTTTCATTATTTCGATGACTTCGTTGCTCGCCTTCTCGACCATTAGCTCGTATGCAGGCGCTCAGCAGAAAGCAGTAGAACCGGGCACTCTCTCTAACGTCTTGTACGGCGCTGCCTACTACAACGAGTACATGCCATATGAGCGGCTCGACAAAGATATTGCGATGATGAAGGATGCCGGCTTAACTGTTGTGCGCATGGGCGAATCAACCTGGAGTCTCTGGGAACCTGAGGACGGCCATTTCGAATACGCCTGGATGGACCGCGTCGTCGATGCCATGGGGAAGGCTGGTATCAAAATCATCATGGGTACACCGACGTACTCTGTGCCTACATGGATGGTGCATGAGCATCCTGAGATTCTCGCTCGACCCCTCGGCGGTGCCCCTTCCTTTTATGGGATGCGGCAGAACATGGACACTAGTAATCCTACCTTCCGCTTTTATGCACAAAGGCTCATTCGCAATCTGGTTACTCATTACCGCGATAATCCAAATGTAATAGGATGGCAGATCGACAACGAAACCAGCTCCTATGGCGCCTCCAATCAAGATGTCTTTGATGGATTCGTGAACCATCTTAAACAGAAGTTCGGCACAACGGACAACCTCAACAAAGCGTGGTTCCTCAACTACTGGGGCGAGGATGTCAATGGCTGGGAGAATATGCCGCCGCGAGATGGCACGATCAGTACCGGTTACAAACTGGAATGGTCGCGTTGGCAGCAGATGCGCGTTACGGATTATCTCGCTTGGCAGGCGGCGCTGGTTCGAGAATATCGAAGTCCGAGCCAGTTTGTTACGCAGGACTTAGGTGGCGTCATGAAACGGGACGTCAACGAGTTTGAGCTCTCCAAGGCACTCGATGTTGTAGCCGACAATCCTTACCATGGCACGCAGGACCATATGGATGGCGAGTCGCAAGCCGAGCAGGGCGACTTCACCCGCTCGCTGAAACACGCGAACTATCTCGTTACCGAGACCAACGCTCAAACCACAGACTGGACCTCCTCGTATCAATATCCGCCCTACGATGGTCAGCTTCGGCTGGATGTTTACACTCATCTTTCCAGCGGCGCCAATATGGTCGAGTATTGGCACTGGGCCTCGATTCACTCTGGACAGGAGACTTATTGGAAGGGTGTTCTGTCGCACGATCTTGAACCCAATCGTGCTTACGCAGAGGTCTCTCGCACAGCGCATGAGTTGGCAAAGATCGGACCGCATCTCGTCAATCTCAAGATCCATAACGACGTCGCAATTTTGTATAGTGTCGACTCTGCGAACGCCCTCGACTTTATGCCATTCGCACTGGCGCCTGCAGCGCAGTGGCATATGGGTCCCAGCCAAGCCGACTATCGAACCCTGGTGGATCAACTTCACCGCACCTTCTACAACGCCAACGTCGGTACAGACTTCATCTTTCCTGAAGACGCGGATTTCTCAAAGTACAAATTGATCGTCATCCCTCCGTTGTATATCGCGGACGATGCGCTGCTGCAGAAGATCTCCGACTACGTGAAAGGCGGAGGGCACGTGCTGATGAGTTTCAAAAGCGGCTTCGCGAATGAAAACTCTGCCGTACGTTGGGTGCGTGCGCCGGGCCCGTTGCGCGAGGCCGCCGGGTTTAACTACCAGGAATTCTCTAATCTTGAAAAACCGCTCGCTCTCAAAGGTGATGGAATCCCTACAGGCGCCGAGAATCAGGCGATGTATTGGGCGGAGTTCCTGCAGTTGGAACATGCCAAACCGCTGGCCATGTATGACCATCCGTTCTTTGGTAAGTGGCCTGCAATCACGCGCAATCAATTTGGCAAGGGAACGCTTACGTATGAAGGTACGTTTCTCTCGAACGATCTACAACAACACATTGTCCTGGACACTTTGAAAGATGCCGGGATTTCTTCGACGGAAGGCCAGCTTCCATCATCCATCCGCGAGAAGAGTGGCGTAAACGGTTTTGGAAAGCCGCTTCATTATTTTCTCAACTACTCCAGTGCTCCTCAGACCTTTGTATACAACGGCCATGCAGGAGCCGATCTACTCACAGGCATGGCAGTCCGCCCCGCGCAGACAGTCTCGCTCGCACCCTGGGACCTCGCTATTGTCGAAGAACAGCAGTAATTCAACCGAACTGTAAGACAGGAGTCATAGAAAATGAAGCGTCGCGATTTTCTCAAGACCACTGGAACGCTTGCCGCCGCCGCCGCGCTCCCCGGAATAACCAGCTTTGCCGCAACTCCTGAAGCAAACGGCCGCACCATTCTGCCGATCAACCGCAACTGGCGCTTTCATCCGGACAAGGCAACAGGGGCGGAGTCATCGTCCTTTGACGACTCCCACTTCGAGCGTGTCGTCCTTCCACACACCAACATCAAGTTGCCGTGGCACAGCTTCGACGACAAAGACTATGAGTTTGTCTCTACCTATCGCCGACGCTTCAAATATCCGGAAGCCGCGCGTGGAAGGCGAGTGTTCGTCGACTTCGAAGGTGCCATGACTGCATCAACGGCCTGGATAAATGGACACCCGCTCGGTGAATATAAGGGTGGCTTTACCCCCTTTTCCTTTGAACTGACTCCGCATCTCAACCAGACCGGCGAAAACATCCTCACGGTCCAACTCGATTCCACCGAGCGGGCAGACATTCCACCGTTTGGCTACGAGATTGATTACATGACCTTCGGCGGTATCTACCGCGAGGTCTCCCTGCGCATTGTTCCAGAGCTCTACATCGACAATATATTCGCGCGCCCCCAGAACATTCTCACTTCCAGCCCTACGGTTGATGTGGACTGTTTCCTCTCCGGCGCTTCCACTCAGAGAGGCAATCTGGCTCTCGAAGCCGAACTCCGCGATGGCGACCGCGTTCTCGCTCGGGCCTCTCAGGCTATCGAGCACTCGGCTGCGCTCGATCCCAACGCCGCGATGGATCCCATGACCATTGCTCCGGTCCACGCCAGCACCCAAACGAAGCAAGATCCCGCACGGCACACTATTACGCTTACGAAGCTCGGCGAAATTAAACTGTGGGATCACGATCATCCGCAGCTCTACACCGTTCACGTTCGACTCCTGCGCAACGGTACTCCTCTCGATGAAGACTCACGACGCATCGGTTTCCGCGAGGCTACCTTCACGGATCACGGCTTCTCACTCAATGGAAAGATCGTCAAACTTCGCGGGCTCAACCGGCATCAGACCTTTCCATTTGTTGGGCAGGCGATGCCTGCGCGAGTTCAGCGCAGAGATGCCGACATTCTGCGCCATCGGATGCACTGTAATATCGTCCGCACCTCACACTATCCGCAGTCGCGCCACTTCCTCGACCGCTGTGATGAGATTGGCCTGCTTGTGCTTGAAGAAATTCCAGGATGGCAGCACATCGGGCCCGAACCGTGGAAGCAGCTTGCCATCAATAATGTCGGTCGGATGATTCGCCGCGACTGGAACCACCCTTCCGTGATTCTCTGGGGCGTCCGCATCAATGAGTCGCGCGATGACCATGACTTTTATACGCGAACGAATGCGCTCGCCCGCGCGCTCGATTCCACCCGACAAACAGGCGGTATTCGCTACTTCCAGGAATCAGAGTTCCTGGAAGATGTATTTACCATGAACGATTTTGGCTTCCCTCTCAAGAAGCCAAACCATCCGCGATATCTCAACACAGAGTTTGTCGGCCATACCTTTCCCACCAAGTCCACCGACGACGACGCGCGGCAGCGAGAGCATACCCTTCGCCACGCTCGAATCCACAATCAGCTGGCCTCCGATCCGCAATACGCTGGCGGTATTGGCTGGTGTGCCTTCGACTACAACACCCATGCAAACTTCGGTGCCGGTGACCGCATCTGCTACCACGGCGTTACTGATATCTTTCGCGAGTCGAAGCCCGCTGCCGGCTTCTACAAATCACAGTGCGATCCAGCAGAAGAGATTGTCCTCGAGCCGGCCTTTCACTGGGCTCGCAGCGATGAGTCGGTTGATTTTACCGAAGCAGTTGTCTGCTCCAACTGCGACCATCTTAAGTTCTATATCCGTTCCAGCAACTCGCCCGATAATCCTTGGCAGCTTGTCGCTGAAGTAGATCCAGATCGCGAACACTTCGAGCACCTCACCTATCCGCCCTTCACACTCAAGACATCCGAGATGAATTTGAAAAAACTTCCGTTTCCCTGGGGAGACTTGCGCATTGACGGGTTCTTGAAGGGCCAACAAGTCATTTCAAGGTCGTTCTCCGGATCGGGCGTCGACCGCAAATTTATGTTGCTTCCGGACGACACTGCATTAGTCGCCGACGGAGCCGACACCACTCGAGTTGTCCTGCGAGTCACCGACGAATTCGGGGCTATCCGTACTTATGCAAATGACCCTGTTGTGTTTTCTCTTGAAGGCGCCGCAACCCTCATTGGCGACAATCCCTTTGCACTGATTGGCGGCACAGGAGCGGTGTGGATTCGTGCGCAAGAACGGGCCGGAACAGTGCGCCTTACCGCAAAGCATCCTCGTCTTGGCGCACAGACCATTGAGTTGCAACTCACTCCAGTTCCAAGCGAATCTGTTTGACAAGTCGCCGCACAAGAGGGCTCCCGGCATTTCAACCGGGAGCCTTTTCTACTGCACGCGTTCTAAGCGAAATGCCGCGGCCTGAAAGTCACCGCGCATATCTACATCGACACCGTGTTGCATCCAGTAGTCGCCGCTCTCAATCTCGGGTGTTTCCTTGGTCACAGCGCCTGAGATTGCGGCCACGCGATATTGGGCGTGTCCATCAAGGCCTCGTAAGAAGAGCCTCGGATAGGGATAGACCATCTGGCTCGAATGCAGAAACGCAAATACGACAGCCTCGTGTTGATCTAGTGAAACTGACTCTGTTGCGGAGTACTCGCTCCCGTTTCGCGGTGAGATCAAGCGATACAGATTGCCGTGCTGCACGGTCTCCCTGATTTGTTTATACGCGGCAATCAGCTCCTTAGCCGTAGCGAAATCGGAGTCATTCCATTTGTTCAAATTCGCACCGACGCCTAGCCCGCCCTGCATCGACGAAAGAAAGCGGTATGACAGCGAAGTGGTTCTCTGGTTCACCCAGTTTGGTGAGTCCGTCACCCATGCCATCATTACTCCCGGCGTATTGGCGTGCGTGAATCCGTCCTGAATGCTCAAACGATCGAACGGGTCCGTATTGTCCGAGACCCAGACCTCGTCTGTTAGCGCGAGAATACCGAGATCCACCCTCCCACCACCGCCCGAGCAGCTCTCGATCTCTACCTTGGGATGTTTCTCGCGCAGTTCGCGAAGAATCCCATAGAGGTTCCGCACATATTCTATGTAAACTTTTTTCTGCTCGTCAGGCGCAACCGCAGGCCAGCCAGGCTCGGACCAGTTGCGGTTGTAATCCCACTTGAGGAACGCAATCTGATTTTCAGTTAATAGCTTATCCAGAAAGCCAAAGACATACGCTCGCACATCAGGTCTGGCGAGGTTCAGCACTAATTGATTTCTCGCTTCACTTCGTGGACGGCCCGGGAAGTTCAAGACCCAATCTGGATGCTTGCGATAAAGATCGCTATCCGGATTCACCATCTCCGGCTCAACCCAGAGACCAAAGTCCATGCCGAGAGAGTGCACTTTGTCGATTAATGGTTTCAACCCGCGGGGAAATTTTGTGGGGTTTACCTCCCAATCACCCAGTCCGGCACGGTCTGTATTACGGGCACCGAACCATCCGTCGTCCATCACAAATCGCTCGACGCCAATCTTTGCTGCCTTCTCTGCGAGCGCTTCCTGTCCGGCCTCGTCTACGGCAAACTCAGTTGCCTCCCATGAGTTATAGAGCACCGGTCTAGGCCGCGGCGTCGGAGCTTGCGGCAGAATCGTTCTCAACTGAAAGCGATGCATCAACCGCGAGGCCTCGCCTATCCCATGTCCGGTATGTCCTGCATAGAACACCGGCGTCTCAAGCTTCTCTCCTGGGGCCAGTTTGTAGCCGAAGTCAAAAGAGTTAAACCCGCCTGTCACTCGCAATTGCCGAACCTGGTCCTGTTCGACCGTAATCCGCCATGATCCACTCCATGCCAACGCACCGAACCAGACCTCGCCACTCTCTTCATCGCTACTGCTTCCACGTTGCACCGCAAACCATGGATTGTTCTGATGTCCCGTTGAACCTCGTCGGCTTTCCAAAACCGTAGCGCCCGGCCGGATCTTCTGCTGTTGCAATTGCCACTCGGCTCCCCAACGTCCAGTCAGATAATTCAACGTATAGTCGTCACTTCTCGGCAAGTTCCAAGTCGCTGCAGCCGCCTGCTCCACCATGATCGGAGCCTTAGTTCGGTTTAAAATTGTTGCAGAACGGCCGAGAATCCCCGTGGCTCCATCGACACCGTAATGCAGTTCGACGTACACCTCTTCGGAGACATCCTTCAGGGTCACCTTGATTCCGTCAGCCGTTATCACATGCGAAACATATCGCAGCTCAAGGTCGCGGTTACCATTCTCAAAGCTGACCTTCAGTGCAGGTTCCACATAGAGCCCAGCGCCCCAACCCGCATACTCCTCCTGCGTCGTGTTCACAGGGCGATCGAACGATGCGATTTCGCGCCCCCTGCGAGGCGCCTGAAGTCGGTCCTGAGGACTCAGGCGTCCTCCCCAATAGACCGTCTGCAATTCACCCTCTTCGTTCACTCCGAAGGCATATGTCGTCTCCCCGCCATCCAAGCGAAAGACTTTCTCCGCAGATTGAAAATGCACCTTCTCCTGCGCACGGAGAGTTCTTCCTGATACTGGTAAAACAACGGCCAGCAGAGCCGCCGCTAGCCTCCATCGCCCATTCGTTTCCTTCATTCAGAACTCCCCTTGCTAATCTTTGGTCAGCTACATGACATTTGTTTTAAGTGCGTTTTTTGGGTGCCGGCGCCGTCGAACTGCGCAGCACCATCGAGGGTTGCACCACATAGTTCTTACCCATCAGAGGTTTATTGCTGCCTTTTTCCCGCGAATGCAGCAGCGCTTGAAACGCTGACTTCGCAATCTCCCCTCTGGGCAAACTCACGGTCGTAAGAGGAGGTTGCGTGAATGCGCTGAGCTGAATATCGTCGAACCCGATCACGGAGATGTCCTGCGGCACACGCAGACCTCGCTCCGCTATCGCACCCATGGCGCCGATCGCTGTTAGATCGTTCGACGCCAGCACGGCCGTTGGTTTCGCGCCAGAGTCGAGTATCCGCAGCATCGCCTCATGTCCTCCATCCACTCGATGGTTTCCCTCTTGTATCAATCCGGGATGTTGTAACAAATTGTTCCGTCTCGAATCCGCCATAAAGGCGGTATGGCGAATCCGTGCCGACTCGAGGCGCATTGGACCGCTAATAAACGCGATTTGCCGATGCTTCAATTCGAGGAGGTGGTCCATCGCCCAGTCCACACCTGCCGCGTAGTTGATCTGTACGCAGCTTACGCCCGGCCCGGGAACACCAATATCCAGAAACACCAGAGGGATGTGCCGCTGACTAAAAACCTCCACCAAGGCACTATCCATCTCTGATGTCATAATGGCAACGCCATCTACTCTGCGATGCAGCATTCGCGTCACGCAGATTTTCATTCGTTCCGGATCGTAATTCGTATTGGCGATCAACACCTCTTGCCCATGTCCCACCGCAATGTCTTCGAATGCTTTTACCAGTTCGGGAAAGAATGGATTTGTAATGTCAGAGATGATGAGACCGTACATTCGGCTGCGTCCGCTTCCCAGCGCGCGTGCATTTGTATCCGGGTAAAAGTTTAGCGACGCAATCGCTTGTTGCACCCGTTCTGCTGTCTTCGGGCTTACCTTGTTGGGTTCATTGATGGTCCGCGACACCGTAGCTGTCGAGACACCGGCGAATTTCGCAACGGCCTTGATATTCATAAGAGGTGAGTTAAATTCCAGAAAACGACCAAATCAAAGAGGTCCTAGTGTAATCCTGCATGTAAACAATTACAAAGAACGGAATGACATTTGGGCTGCTTCCAAACGTATTTCAAAAAGCATCTTTCTCCTGACGTTTACAACGTCTTCTCCGAAGCGTGCGTGCAGAGACGCGGCAAAATGCAGGCGTTTCTTCTTCGATAACCTTCGATTTCAAACGATCAAAATCTCGACCTATCTTACATGTTTAGAATACTTTAGCTGCTTGTTTAGGGGCAGAGCAAAAAATCATTTCTTGTCGCAGATGCTCTCGCCGCACTACTGCCGGATAAACTCAACAAACTTTTCTTTACAAACTCAGGTTCCGAGTCCGTCGACACGGCCATCAAAATCGCTCTCGCTTATCATCGTGCTCGCGGTGAAAGCTCAAGGACAATATTCGTCTCAAGAAAGCGGAGTCAACCTCAGCAGAGTCGCACTCAGCGGGTTGGTAAATAATCGGCGCGCCTTCGGAGTATCTGCACATCAAGACCATTGGAAACGCTGCGCTCCTCTCCCCGCCATTCGTCAGCAACAAAGAGAATCTTGATTTTATGGTCCAGACCCTACGCGACACGCTCACACATCGCCAGAGCTGAGAGCGAGTCAGCGGCTATTGTTCAGATTGAAACGCGAGAGGTAAGAAGGTCCTCAACGCGAACCGGAAGCTCACGAACACGAACGCCGGTCGCATGATAAACAGCTGCAGTAATAGCAGGAGCTACGCCGGCCAACCCAATCTCTCCAATGCCGCGAGCCCCATATTCCCCCATCAAGGGATCGGGAATATCGAGGAAGGTTACATCGATATCGGGTGAGTCGGCGCTTGTAGGAACCAGATAATCGGCAAAGTTATCGTTGATTGGATGACCATTGCGCGGATCGTATGTCGTCTGTTCAAGCAAGCCCATACCGACCCCCATCACGACAGCCCCTGCAATCTGATTAGTGGCAGTCTTCTTATTAATAATTCGTCCACCATCAATAACGCTGACGACGCGGCTCACGCGTAGCTTCGCGATTCCGGGATCCCACTCGACTTCGACAAACTGCGCGCCAAAAGAGTGTGTCGAGTAGTCGCGCGCTTTTGCATCCGAACCAAGACCACCTGATTTGCCATCGCCATTGGCACTCGCGAGATTCGCCATGCGGAGCAAATCCTGGAACGGAATACCGCTGTCGGACGCCTCATCTTTAGCATGAATGCGCCCGCCAGTCATCTCGAGGGATGTGGGATCCTTCTGATGAAACTTCGACCCAGCGGTTCGGGTCGCTGTGGTAAGAAGTATCCGGACAGCGGCGTTCACCGCGTCTGCAACAGCTGGTATAACCGTAGCCGTAGCGGTGGATCCGCCAGACATAGGGCCGGGAACAAGCGTGCTGTCGCCAAGAACTACCTCGATCTTGTCGACCGGAATGCCAGTCTTATCGCTGACAATTTGCGCCATGACCGTGTAAGTGCCTGTCCCGATATCCTGGGTTGCGGAACTAACACGCGCGGTCCCATCGCTACGAAGGTTGACTGTTGCTTCGCTATTGCCCCGTCCGGCGCCCCACGATGCAACAGCAACGCCCCACCCTAGAATCAGGTCGCCTTTGCGCATGGATCCAACTCCTGGAGTGCGCCGGGACCAGCCAAATTTCGTGGCTCCAACCTGAAGGCACTCTTTCAGATGGCGAGAAGAAAAGGGTTTGTTCTTCTCCTCATCAATAAGTGTGTCGTGCGCCAACCGAAGTTCGACCGGGTCCTTTCCAAGCTTGATAGCAAGTTCATCCATCGCAGACTCAACCGCAAAAAGACCCGGAACAGCACCGGGGCCACGCATCGGCGTCGGCGTACCAACGTTGCGTTTGACGAGTGCCGAAGTAACCTGAAGATTCGGAACGCTGTAAAGAAAAGGAGTAGCCTCGCCGCAATTTTCGTGGATGTCGTCGATGTGAGACGTGTGGTTTCGATAGTCCTGCTGCAGCGAGACGAGCTTACCTTCAGCGGTTGCGCCCAGCCTCATTCGTTGTTGTGTTCGCGGACGATGCCCCACGTTCGAGAACATCATCTTGCGGGACACCGTAAGCTTGACCGGTCGATTAAGCTGCCGTGCTGCCACCGCAGCCAGCGCAGAATGAGGCCAAGGAAAGAGTTTGCCGCCGAAACCAGACCCGATGAATCGAGAGATGATTTCGACATTCTCCCGCGGCACGCCAAGCACCTGGGCCATAACTGTGTGATGGTTCACGACACCTTGCGACGACTCATAGAGCGTGAATCTCCGGCCATCCCATACTGCCACCGTGGCATGCATCTCCATCGGATTGTGAGTCTCAACAGGCGTAACGTATGTGGCGTCGATCTTGATAGGCGCAGAGGCAAAGGCAGCGTCGGCATCTCCGCGTTTGCTGGCTACGCGAGGCCCACCTGGCGATCCAACAGCTGGGATCGAATCGTCGAGCGCAGTAGAAACATCGAATTTGTCGACATCATATTGGACGCGCACTGTCGCGGCGGCAGCCTGCGCCTGTTGAAAGGTCTCGGCGACTACGACCGCGACGTACTGACCCCAGTAATAAATTGTCTTATCTTCGAATGGTGGCCGGCTCTCGCTGTTTCTACCTCCCGAGGCATTTCGAAAGAGTGGAGCAATGTTGTCGTGGTGAAGCACAAGAAGGACACCTGGCATCTTCTCCGCTGCAGCGCTATCAACGCTTCGAATCTTGCCGCTCGCGATCGTCGCACAAACTGGAACGGCATATACCATGCGAGGGAAGTTGTAATCGGCGGCATAGCTCGCTGAGCCCGTGGTCTTCAGTGGACCGTCGATGCGCGCAAGATCGGAACCAATGATGGCAGACGGGGGAGGAAAAGTCTTGACCGTATCAGAGCTTTGGTTGTTCTGGCCGGACTGAATGAACTCGAGAAACTCGCTGAACATCATAGGTTCAAATCTCCTGGTGCATTTACATCATTACCGATTCGCGTCAGGCAAGTTTGACGGACATGGTCAGAGCCCTGATCAAACATCGTTTCGATAGTTCCACTTTGAATCCGTTTTCGCTCGCAGGATGCGCATCCTTCAACGCCGCCTCTGCTGCCTTGCGGAACAGCGTCGCATCTGCGGCGTGACCTTGCAATACAGCCTCTGCCTCAGACGATCGCCAAGGTTTGGTGCCAACACCACCAAGAGCAACCCGCGCGTGATGAATCTTCCCGTTGTCCACCTTGATAACGATTGCGGCGGAGGCAAGCGCGAACTCATAAGCCGCGCGGTCACGGAGTTTGAGGTATAGAGACCGTGTGCCAGGCGTGGGTGCCGGCAGCGTCACACTGGTAATAACATCTCCCGGCTCAAGCACGTTCTCGCGCTGCGGAGTCGACCCCGGAAGAAGATAGAAAGCAGCTATCGGAACATTGCGCTTTCCTTTAGCTCCCTGAATCTGGATAGTGGCCTCTAGAGCTGTAAGAGCAACATTTTGATCGGAGGGATTAGTAGCGATGCAATCCTTGCTGGTGCCAAGAATCGCGAGCATCCGATTATGTCCGCCGATCGCCGAGCATCCTGTACCCGGCTCGCGCTTGTTACACGCGTGAGCAGTATCGCGAAAGTAGACGCAACGGGTTCGCTGCAGCAGATTCCCTCCTGTAGTCGCCATGTTCCGCAACTGTGGAGAGGCGCCGGAGAGGAGAGCCTGCGACAGGACCGCATAATCTCGTTGCACCATGGGGTGTCGGGCGACATCTGAATTACGCGCCAGCGCACCGATGATGAGACCGCCATCAGGAGTCGACTCAATCCTGTCGAGAGCGAGCCCATTAATATCCACAACCTGCTTCGGCCGTTCGACGGTGAGCTTCATGAGGTCGATAAGCGTCGTGCCGCCGGCAACAAAGCGAACTTCGGCGCCTTGTTGTGCCGTAGGGGACTGTGCTGCCGATTGAATGGCCTGATCGAGGGTAGTGGCCCGAGTGAAGCTGAATGCATCCATAACGATCTGCTCCGCCTGTCTGGTTATGCTTGTCTGCGAGCGTGCTGCACCGCCGCGACAATGTTGGGATAAGCGCCACATCGGCAGATATTGCCGTACATCGCCTGCTTCACGTCGTCGTCGCTCGGCCCTACAGACTCCTTCAGAAGTGCGACAGCGGACATGATCTGGCCGGAGGTGCAATAGCCGCACTGGTAGCCGTCGTGCTCGACAAAGGCTGCCTGCATCGGGTGAAGATGCCCAGGCTGGCCAATGCCCTCAATAGTCGTAATCTCGTCGTTCGGATGCATGACAGCGAACGAAAGGCAGGAGTTTACCCGTCGGCCATTGACGTGAACCGTACACGCACCACACTGGCCATGATCGCAGCCCTTTTTCGTGCCGGGAAGATTGAGATTTTCGCGCAGGCAGTCGAGAAGCGTCGTCCGGGGATCAAGTTGAAGTTGATGATCCTGGCCGTTGATCCGCAGTTTGATAGGCATAGTCCCTTCGGCGGAAGGGGCTGCATCTTGTACAGTTTCCACTGCTGGCACAGGTGTAGCGGCAAGCAGGGGTGGTGCCGTCGCTGCGATGCCGGCCGCTCCCAAATGTGAGAGAAAGGACCTTCGGCTGACGCGGCCAAAGAGAGGCTTTTTGTCTTCTTCCCGGGTAGGTTGTTCACTAGTTGCTACTTCGTCGTCAGGCACATGTTTCGCCATGGAGCCCTCATAAAAGTTGAAAAATGGACAGCAGGCACCAGCTGAACTTCCCGCCTGGAAATCATTTTACTGCGAAAACAAAATGCTAGGACGAGCTCCTATAGGCCGTGTCTATCTCGCAGATAGATAGAAAATAAAAATCTCTACCCTGCCGGAAAATACTTAAAAGAAAAATGGATAAGATCACCTGAAAGTTGATCTTATCCATTCCTTAAACCGCCTCGGATTTTAGGTCATCAGGTACCCGACTTCGAACTAGAAAACGATACGTGCCGCGAACTGACCGAAGCGCCGCTCGTCGTTCGCTCCGCCGTTCACCCCGCCTTTTCTTCCCTGAATCGGCAGAGTCGCCTGGCTCGTCACGGTAGGGGTAGGGTCAAAGTAATTTCCTACATCGTTGACGGCATACAGTCCGTACATGTTGTGGTGATTGAAGATATCGAATCCCTCCGCCCGCAACTCGAGTGAGACGTGCTCGGTCAGCCGCGTGTTCTTGCTCACAGCGAAATCAATGTTCCACGCTCCCGGACCGCGGAAAGCGTTGCGCGTTGTCATCCCAACCGGATACGGTCCAAAGTCGGAGATGCCGCCGTTCAATCCATTGCTGTAAGGAAGAGACGAGAGTGGATAGGATACATTAGCACCAAGAGAACCATCAGGGTTAACAACAGCAGGGTTAAAGACAGATAACGGTGCGGGAAGTGTACCCAGATTGTATAGATTCGCACCCGCCTGCCCTGTGCTCTTATTGAATCTCCTGCCCGTTATAGGGGCCGAAGGCAGATAACGCGGAATTCCCGAACCCGCGCCTGCATTCAGCGAACGCGTGCTGTCGGAGAAGGTAAACGGCGTCCCCGAGCGAACGGTATAGATGCCAGTCAAAAGATAACCACCAAGCAGCTTTCCCTTCGCGCCGGGTTCGTTGTGGAACCACGGTGTCTGCCAGATCGGTGCAATCACAAGCCGATGGCGGACATCGAAGTCCGAGGATCCGTGGTCGAGCGCCGGGTTGAACGGATTCAGGTAACCCAGGTTGCCGACGCCGTTCGATCCGCTGTTACTCTCCGAAAATGTTGAGCTAACGTTGTCCAGCGAATGCGCATAAGTATAGTTGGCGGTCATGCTCAGGCCAGTGTGGTGCAGGTTGTTCATCTGCAAGCCGATATTCATGCCGTTATAGTGAGAGTCTCCGTTCGTGCCGCGGTCATTGATGTCGCTGTACTGGTTGATCAAACGTGAGTATCCGGTCACGCCCACTGGAGCCTGCGGAATCGGATCGCCCAGATACACATTGCCCGCTCCCTGCTGGTTATAGTTCTTGATGTCGTAGAGATGGATGCCACGCGAACCCACGTACCCAATCGAAGCCACAACGTTGTTGACGACCTGCCGCTCAACCATAAGGCTATAGAACTGGGTCTGCGCCGCGCGAATGCCAGGATCGACAGCACGCAGCGAACTCGGTGGTAACGGGCATTGGACATTTGCGCCCACTTGATTGCAACCAATTGGTACAGTTCCCGACGCTCCTCCCAACGGTCCAAAGTTGCTCGGCGTAATCGGAGTGTTATTGATGGTCACGACAGCATAGTTCGGAGGATTCTGGATGATATTGAACGTCACATTGCCGAAGTTGCGTTCGTAGCTCATCCCAAAACCTCCGCGGATCGAGGTCTTGCCGTCGCCATTGACGTCCCAGGCGAAGCCCACACGCGGAGAAACCGTGCCATGCTGCGGATTCCACACACGCCCGTGCGGGCTGTTCGGCGTTGTCAGTACCTGGCCACTCCGAATGTTCTCGAAGAGGCTCCCGCTCGTCCCAGGGAAGAAGTTCGACTGCAGGTTCGGATGATTTTCGTACGGAACTCCCAGGCGGTCGTAACGAACGCCATAGTTAAACGTAAACTTCGGAGTCACCTTGAAGGAGTCCTCTGCATAGAGTGCCCACTCCTTGTACCTGGTGCTGCGCGAAAACTGGGGCTGCGTCGCTGGCAGGGTCAGCGTACACGCAGGCGTCTGGGTTAGCTCCCCTGTCAGGTAGTTCCGGTAGCAAGGAAATGCGCCGGCGGGATTCACGGCGGCCTTGAACAGCGCCAGATTGCCGTTCACGAAGCCGTCCAAAGAATTGCGGTTGGTCGATCCGATTCCCTGCACCGCTTGTGCATAGGCTGCATAGGTGATGTTGTTCTGAATGTAGAAGAGCTGCACACCCGCCTTGATCCCGTGGTGCCCCTTCACAATGTCGAAATCCTGGTTGATCTGTGACGTGTTCTGTGGCCCTTCTGCGGGCAGGCCGCCGGTTCCTTCAAAGATGGAGAAGAAGCCCGGCAGTTGCACCAGGATTCCCTGGTATGTAGCTGAACTGTGCAAATAAAGTACCGGCGTGTTGACAAGCGACCTGTCGAAGCTCTGGTCCGTCGAGTTGCGCGTGAAGCTGAGCTTCGTATTGCTTACGATCGACGGCGTGAAGGTGTGCGTCAGGCTGTACAGGAAGGTCTGGCCCCGGATAGCCTGTCCTACGTTGAACTGCGAGTAGGGAGAATTGAACAACCCTCCCGGCGTATCGATCTCGTGGTACTCGGCAACGCGACCCGACATCTGCGTCTTGTCCGACATGCTGTAGTCTCCACGCGCCGACAGGTACCACGTGTTCTGTGGATTGCCGCCTCCGGCATTGGCCGGAGCTTGAAAATTAACGACTCCCCAAACAGGCAGCGAGTCCGGAAGCTGGGAGAAGGCACCATTTGGAATCGGAGCCACTCCGAGGTTTCCCTTCGTGATTGTCTGCGAGAAGCTCGGCGGATTCGGAGCATGCGCAGCGAAGAACGCCTGCGTGTTAGCGGCCGAAGCTGCAAGAAACTCAGGTGTCGGAATCAGCGACTGGCTGCTCGAATTGCCGCGAACCCGAATCCACTCCGGGCTCGCGAAGAAGAAGAGCTTGTCTTTGATGACCGGGCCTCCAAGGGCAAACCCGAACTGGTTGCGCGTGTACTTGCCCTTAGGAATGTTGCTCTGCGCATTCGTCACCGTATTCGACGTATACGCCGAGAGCCGGTTGTATAACCACGCCCCGCCATGAAACGAGTTCGTCCCGCTCTTCGTCACCACATTCACCACACCACCCGAGGCGCGCCCATACTCCGGCCCGAAGTTGCTCGTGAGCACGCGATACTCCTGCACGGCGTCAATCGGAATCTGGATCAGCGCCGGCCCTGTCAGGAACGTATCGTTGTTCTCCACGCCATCCAGCAGAATCTGGGTACCCGTCGAGCGCTGCCCATTCAGCGAGAAACCCACGCCGCGTGTCGTTCCGTTTTGGTCGCCCGTCGTCGAAGTGGCGCCGCTCGATGCCACCTTGTCCCCTGAGCTGATATTTCCCGCAATCGTCACAAAATCATAGGGATTGCGCGAGAGGCTCGGCAGTTGCGCCACCTGCTGGCTGCTAACTATCTGCGATACCTCCTGATTCTGCGTGTTGACCGCAACTCCACCCTCTCCCTGTACCGTCACTATCTCCACCGCACCGGCGGGAATCAGCTTCACATCCATGGTCAACCGGCCACCCACGGTCACCTCAGCCCTTCCGGAAAACCCACCTAAGCCACCACTCGCCGGCACCGAAATCGTATAAAGTCCGGGGGCTAAACCCGTAAATACATAGGAACCCGTATCCGTCGCCACAACAGACCGCGAGGCATTGGTTCCCATATTCGTCACTGTAACGGTCACACCTGGAACAACAGCTCCTGTTGTGTCAGCCACTACGCCGGAAATCTGACCTGTCTCCTGAGCGGAGGCAACTATGCACAGTCCGGCCAAAGCGACAACAGCCATGAAGACACAAAAGATAACTTTTCGAAAAATACCCTGTGAGGTGAATTTAAAATTGGTCATCATTGGAGCCTCCCTGGCGGTTGTGACATAACGATCAGGTCGAGCTACACACCATCCTTCAAAGAGAAGGCAATCCAATTGCCGTTGGCCAATCTCATCAAAACGTCCAAAGCACACTGTTTTCATAACAAGATTGGGTCCCAACAGGCTGATTCAAAACGGCTTTTAGTCCTTGCCCAAAAAGGCTTTACTCCCAGTCACGCCTAGTAGCCCTTAGGAGTTTTGTGACAAATGAACAAATGGCTGGGATGAACGGTAATCCGTAAGCGACGATCCGCTAACAAAAATCGAGAATGTCTACACACTCTCTCTTCATCTCTTTCTTGCGTCTTCGTATCTCTTTGGCGAAAGCCAAAAACCTATATTTCTATGGATTGCATTTACAGGAAATGGAAGCATGCAACCAACGCTGCTTGCTGTAAACGAAAGTCGAGGCCGATCAAAATCGATCGGTAGCGCACAGAAAATGTCATAACTCGCGACGGTTCGACTATCCGAATAATCTCGACGCTCGTTAGCTACCGACCTTAACTCGACATTATTGGTTTGGCACGCTCAGTCAGCTTTTGAACGATCTGTTCCATCCAAGGCTGTAATTCGTTACGTTTTCTCTTAATGTCGAGAATCAGGCCGAGATTGCGCGCGGTCGTGTCTGGTTCGAAGACTTCTCTGATGGCCGCAAGCGAATCACCTAGAGCAGCAATCGCTTTTTGCCGATCGCCAGACAGCATCGCAAGTTCAAGGAGAGTAGCGTAATCCCAGTAGTCGGGTATCCCTTTGGCAATTCTCCTTTCCACGGAATATCTGACAACGGGCACCATATCCAGTCTGCGCGGATCAGGAGGATCACGAAGTTCCATCAGGGTAACGGCGTTAATGCCAGGGTAGGCGTCACGCCAGTCTGCTTCAAACCCCTTTAGATATGCACCGATCGCTTTGTCCAGAAGGCCTTGAGCGAGCAGTTCGTCCCCGCTCTTCTGGGCTGCATCCCACTGGTCCTTATAGACCCGTCCGAGGATGCCATACGTTTCACTGCTCGGGCCGCGCTTATCAATTAGCTCAAGCAGAACCCGTTCAGCGCGCTCTGATTGTTTCTCCCGATTCAGGGCCAACGCGTATTGCTCCTGAACCATTACAGTCTGACGAAGAGGGGGGGCCATCCTTTCCACCAGGTCAATCATCTCTTTGAAGGCCTTGCGAGATCTGTAAGACAGCATTAAATCTATGACCACACCGGATTCAATTTCCTCGATGTCACCGAGTTGTTGTTCAATTGTCTTGAGAGCTTCGACCGCCCTTTCATTTTGACTTCGGGCGCTCAGAAGTTTGTCCTTCATCTCATGAGAATATTTGACCTGACTACGAAAGATATCCGCCTTTTCATGATCCAGATGAGGCTGCGGGTAGTATTCAATTAATTGATAGATAGGGCTATCCTTAAGCGCTCCGCTCTTCGAAGCGCGAAGCATACCCGTAATCACTTCCCGGTTCTTCTCTAGTGTTGCTGAAGCAGGCAAACCATCTGTGCCTACCTTATAGAAGACCGTCTTCAGCGAATCGACATCGATGGGCAACCTGCCTCCCTCCGCCATGATCGGAACAGTGCTCCATGGTCGGACCGCATGGCGTATACCCAATTCATAAAAGACATTCGGATTCGCATTCGTTAGGTCAGCAATCGCAAACTCGCAGAGCAACAATGCTTCAAACATCGGCTTCTGAATGAACCCGCCCGCCTCCTCATGATCCGCTCGAAGCGGATCCAGTCCAGCGGCAATGATTGAGGGCTTGATCATTTGCTCATAGACACTATCGAAATCGATCGTGCGTCCATCGGGGCCTGTTTTGATGCCGAATGGCATAAGAACAAAGCAAAGCTGCATGAGACCCTCCTTGCCGAATTCCGGTTACTTCTTGGATCGAGGCTTATTTACCAACAAAACTCATTTCCCCAAGGACATAGAGTGGATCGATCCAGCGCAGGTACGTGTAAACATAGGAAAGTTTGGCAAGCATTTATTCCACTCGGCACCCGTCATAAGAGTCATAAGATAAGCACTTAACATCGCGCATCCGATTCTAACCATGAGAAAGAATCGAGATCCGTTCTAATCGAAGCTAGCGGCGTTGCACATCTTCCCCAACACCATATCCTGTTTTCCTTTCGGACTTTTCATGCGTAGAAGGATCGTGGCAACCTTCTACACTTCGGCTGTTTATCAGCCACTCGGATCATGACTTAGTTCTCAGAAATATCGCTTATGGAACTTCGGTGTTGCAGGAGCCCTTAAGGCACCCTTAAGCTGAATATGTTGAAATCGTCTTATGCGTGTGCTGCTTGTCGAAGACGAGATCCGCCTGGCTGAAAACATCGCGTTCGCCCTGCGTGACGGGCCAGGCTTCGCGGTAGACCATGCCGAAGACGGTCAGACGGCACTCGACTTGGCACGACATCTCTGCTACGACCTCATTATTCTTGACCTTATGCTTCCCGAAGTCGATGGCCCTACAGTACTTAGTCGCATTCGTGCTCGCGGGGATCATACGGCTGTCCTTATTCTTACAGCACGCAGCGAGCGGGCCTCTATCATCCAACTCCTCAATGCGGGAGCCGACGACTACCTCAACAAACCCTTCGACCTCGGCGAGTTGATCGCCCGCGCCAAGGCGCTTATTCGGCGCGGTAAAGGAGTTGCTACCTCCACCCTTCGGCTCGGCAATCTGGAACTCCATACCGGCGAGCAGGCTGTCCTTCTCGCTGGCTCGCCGATTATTCTCTCGCCTATGGAATATCGAATTCTCGAATATCTCATGCATCGGCCTAGAGTTGTTGTCTCAAAACGAGAGCTCCTGGAGCACATGTACGACTACAACTGGGAGCATCACTCCAATGTCATTGAAGCTCATATCTCCAACCTTCGCCGCAAACTGAACGAAGGCGAGAACCACCCGGCCATAGAGAACCTGCGCGGACGCGGCTACAGGCTCGTAGTAGAACAAACCAGCGTGAAAGAGAGTGGGGGCAGTTTTCGGTGAAGTTTTATTCTCTAACCCGTCGTCTCATCACCGCTGTGCTCTTGGTCGAACTCTGCTCTGTCTTGGCCTTGATCGGTATCGCGAGCGCTTATGAGACAGTGTCACATTTTCGAGCTTTGGACGTGTTGCTCCGCGGTCGAGCGGACTCTTTACTTGGTGCCGTTCAGGATGCCGAAGACGCTCAGGACAACGTGATGCTGGATGGTACTCAGGTTCAAACGCCCAAGCGCGATATCTATGTCGTCCAGGATGAACATGGCCGATTGCTCGGCTCGCAAAACTGGCCAGGCGGCGAACAGGTGATGGCGAACGGCGATAAAAGAGAGTTCCGCAATCTCATCGTCGACGGCGTCCACTATCGCGTCATCCGCATGCCCGGACTGCGCATGGTCGATCCAGGAGATATCGGCGGCGGAATCGCCAGACACGTCGTCATCCTCTACGGCGTTCGCACACGTCCTGTGTGGAGGCAAGTTCGCAATGCGATCGCTTTCTATGCGGGCGCCGGACTGATTTTGCTTATCGTCACCGGATTTATCCTCTTTTATCTGCTGCAACGTGGGCTTCAACCGCTACACGAACTCGCAGAACAGGCTGGACGTATTTCGGTAAACTCATGGAATCTCGATGCTTCCAGCAAAGCACGCTACGTGCGCGAACTCGCCCCTCTCGTGTCCGCGATCGAGACTGCGCTTAGTGGTATCGAACGGGCTTTCACGCAACAACGACAATTCGTCAGCGATGCAGCGCACGAGCTAAAAACCTCGGTAGCCGTTCTGAAATCTTCGTTACAACTCCTGACGATGCGTCCCAGATCTACAGAAGAGTACCAGGCAGGGCTCGAGCGGGTGTTGCTTGACTCTGAACGCATGGAAGAACTTGTCTCTAGAATGCTCACGCTGGCACGACTCGAGCATGACATTCAGCAGCCGGAAACTCTTCAAATTGTCGATTTGAGCGATGTCACACGTGAGGTCGCGGAGGATTTTCGCACGCTGGCTGAAATCAGCCACGTCCAGATCGTTGTGCACGCGAATACTACAGCACCAGTTCTGGCCGATCTCGAGCAGCTCCGACTGCTCTGCTCCAATCTTTTTCAAAATGCTCTGCAGCACAGCAGGGCCGGCGGCGAAGTCCGGGCAATCGTTCTCTTGCGCGAAACGACCGCCGAACTACACATCGAGGATAACGGCGATGGCATTCAACCCGAGATACTTCCCTATGTGTTTGATCGCTTCTTTCGCGGAGACGTCTCACGCAGCCGGAGAACAGGAGGGACGGGCTTGGGATTGGCAATCTCGAAAGCGATTGTGCTGCGATTCCACGGAGAGATCCGATTGGAAAGCGAACCCGGCCACAACACCCGTGCCATCGTTTCATTGCCGTTAGCTACAAAAGCAAACATCTGTAGCACGCCATCCGTTCAACACAACCTTGATAGTCCCCCAAAAACGGTACATATATAACTTTCAAGTTGCGGCAGCACTTTATCTGCAATTTCTTACCGCACGCCTCACCGAGCTCATACAGAAAACGTCGGCCTGAAATCCCACATCTCAAAGCCGCCAATAAGGCTCACTTCACGAGCATGTCACGTTGCTTATTTTTTGGGGATTCTCCGGTTAGGGAGGATAGTCTTGCGGTCGGACAGTCATCCGATTTTTTGATAGAACTTTTTGGGTCGGTTCGCAAACGTCTCGCCCTTACCCGAACGAGATTCGGCGATCCGACCGCTTGTTTCCGTCTTCATGTTGCGCCGCCAAAACTGCGGTTGGCAAGCCACATCTGGATCGCCTTGCCGTCCGTTGATAGTGGATCGCAAGACCTTTTTCGCTTCAATTTTGTGAGCAGTGCGCTTGGCAAAGCGTATTTAGCGTGAAAAGGTTGTCACTCGTTATCCACGTTGCAACCGCCTGCCTGTGACAAGTTATCAATTCGCGGACTAGAGCAAAACATTTCCCTTTATGCTTGCACCTTCTTGCATAGTAACTCCTTGATACATACACAAAGTCCCTCCTATCACTACGCAGTTTGGCGTGAAAACTGCGCATAGGTCCCTTAGTAAGTCAACACAGGTCAAGGGATAGCAATCCTGTGCCAATAGGAACGGGCACACCCTTTGCCTCAGATTTTCTCACGCGTATGACAACTTTAAGGAGTTATACAATGACGAAATTATTTGGCTTAGTAGTCCTGTTTGCAGCCATAACGTTGAGCTTCGGTCAGCAGCCGGTCGTAACCTACCATTATGACAACCTGCGAACCGGCTGGAATTCGAATGAAACGACGCTGACTCCGAGCAACGTGAACACGAAGACGTTCGGTTTGCTCCATTCAGTGACACTGGACGAGGAAGTTGATGCACAGCCGCTCTTTGTCCCTGATGAACTTATCACTCTGGGCCCCCACAAGGGCAGGCACGATGTGGTCTACGTCGCGACCGCAAATAACACCATCTATGCAATTGATGCCTCGACAGGAGTGGTGCTCCTAAGTCCCAATTTTGGTCCACCAGTCCCCCAACCGTTGGGTTGCAACAACAACTCGTCGGTGGTCGGGATCACTGGAACTCCGGTCATCGATCTGGCAAGCAACAATATGTATGTGATCGTTTATACGATGGGAAATCCGAATACCGGCTTTCTGCCCGCCGTCCCGACCTACACGATCCATGAGCTCGATCTCGGCGACTTGAAAGAACGGATGGGGCGCAAGCCCGTAGTGGTGGCCGCATCGCACACGCTGACCGACGGCAGCACCTACAAGTTCAACGCCACGGTTCAGCGGCAGCGTGCGGCGCTGCTGGAAGCCAACGGAAACATCTACGCAGGATTCGCCAGTTTCTGTGATTTTAAGGCCAGCAGCACGCGCGGCTGGGTTTTGGGCTGGCATATAGGAGCTCAAGGAGTTCTGCAGCCGCTGTCCGCCAATAAGCTTAACGACACACAAACGCCACCTAAGAGCAGCTACTATCTTTCGACGATATGGATGTCGGGATATGGCCTGGCGGAAGATGCCTCGGGCAACGTTTATTTTGTCACCGGCAATTCGGACCCCAAAGTCAACGTATACGACGGCGTGACAGATATCCAGGAAAGCGTAGTGAAGCTCACTCCGAATTTGGCCCTGAGCGACATCTTCACCCCTGCGGATGAATTCGTTAAAGATCAACACGACGAAGATTTTGGCGCCGGCGGAGCACTCTTGTTGCCGCCGCAAGCTGGTCCCATCCCTAATTTGGCCGTGGCGGCTGGCAAAGAGGGCAATATGTTCCTTCTTAACCAGGCTAACCTGGGTGGTTTTAGCTCGACGAACAGCGGAATTGTCGGCGTTGTTGGGATTGGCCGGTGTTTCTGCGGGCAGTCATATTTCTCGGATGGAGTCCCACACGTCGTCAGCAGCGGTGCCGAAACCGTAAATCTTTGGAATCTCCAGACCTCGCCTTCAGTCAAACTTGTCAACGCCGGCTCGCAAACCATCACGAGCGGCCAGTCCCACGGATTTTTTACCAGCATTTCGTCGTCCGGATCCAACAACGCCATCATCTGGGCGGTGTCGCATCCACTGAGCACAACAAACACGGGCGTGACACTCTACGCAATCAATGCTCAGCCATCGAGCGGGACGCTCCCAATCCTGTTTAGCGCGGTGGCCGGTTCATGGACGCATGTCACCGGTGACGCCAATATCGTTCCAGTAGTCACGGACGGCCACGTATATGTGGCGAGCGACAAAGGGCTCAGCATCTTCGGTCTGCTGGGTGGCGCCACCGCCATAACGATCATCCCCAAACCGGCGGTGCAGAGCCCCTCATCCTCATTCGCTCCGAATGAAATTTTCGGCACGATCAGCGGCATCAGCGGCATCAACGGATCGCAGATCACGGTCACGAGAAGGACAGGGAGTCTATTTAACGTCGATGCTTCGGTTGCCATCCAGAATGAGCTATCTGTGGGCCTGGAAGTTGGAGAACCAGTTGATGTACAGGGGACATTCAACGCGAACGGGATATTAGCCCATACCATCCAGCGAGCTAAGGATTCGTCGGACTTGTGGACGAAGGACCACTAACGCCAACAAAGTTTCTCTCTTTGCGGAATCGGAATTGAGTATTGGGGCTACTGGGAAGGGGTGATGGCGGAGAGTGGGGGATTCGATCTGCGCCATCATCCTATGCCCAGCTATATCAGTCACATAATCGATAAACGTCAATGACGACGTAGGTATCAGCGATATTGAATTCTATCGGTACATGTTGTTCCATGCTGTCCGATACACCTAAAAATTAACACAGCGGGTAGCAGATTGGTAGCAATTTCATGTGGTGGAGAGAGTCATTGCTACCTGTTTTGCGTGTACCAGGTTCCATGGGCACCGCTATGCCGGTGCGCCCTATCTGGGCCAGTCCGTTACTCAACGAATCACGCGGCGAGCCGTCAACTGTTTCTTGTCATGCTGCGCCTCCCAAACTGCGGTCGGCGATCCACATCTGGATCGCCTTGGTGTCGAACCGGTAGCTGTTGTCCGGCATCCTCGTATACGGAATGATGCCTGCGCGGCACCAGCGGCAGAGGGTTGCCCGGTTGATCCGGAGTACGGCCATGACCTCGGTAGAGGTCCACATCGACAATCCGACTATCGGATCGTCCCGTTTAGGTGCATTCGGTGCTTTATCGTGTCGAGCCATGGAGGGTAATACCAACGGACCGGCGCGGACCCGATATTTCCAGAAAGAATAATCTTGTGCTCTGCCTACGTTGCGCCGTTCGATTCGAGGCAAAGAGCACCTGGATCTCGGGGTGGCGTCAAGACTGAAGTCCCCAGAGTAGAGGGTGGTGAAGGTCGCGTTGTCGAACTCCCACTCGGGCGTCTGCATGAGCTCCTGCTCGATCCGGCGCTCGTACTCCGCAATCATCTCTTTCTCTGGTGGAGCGCTGGCATTGATAACGCCGCCCCACCCCGGATCGGGGCTCGAGATCGGGCTCGCCCTAGATGGACATCGAAGGCCTACGGCCCCCCTCAATGCAGAGGTACCGCACGAGGTCATGTGAATGACACACAGCTCCGGAACGCGTTATCGAATCTGAATAGTCACGCGAGAACTGCATCAGCTTAATTGATGCCTTCTATCTAACATCGAAAGCCCCCGGCCTGAACCGTGGGCTTTTCTTTCCCCATTTGGGGTCACCTTCAATATATCGAGTCATGATGTCGTTCACCTATCGTTCCGGGGCACGTCACCTTATTTGACGGCGATCGCCGCAAGACTATGCTCCTGCGCAAAGCCTTCTTTTACTCGGCATAGAACCTCGGCGTCAGACGCACCTTAATGACTGCACCGATCAGGGCAGCTATATAGGCTGCAATTAGTCCGACAGCCAAATGCGAGTGCCCTACCATCACCAGCAAGGTATATCCAATAACGACCGCCGAAACGACCAGCCCTCCAGCGGTCAATCCAGCCGTTGCATACCGGTACTCCACCTTCAGCTCTTTAGCCCTTGCTTCCGCCATGGCGATATCGCCCATTGCGATATATTGCGCAACGTTGAAGCTTCCGCTTAGCCGTTTTGGGTCGCCGGGGCTCCGGAGACGCCCGAAGAGCGCAGAAAGGTGCAGGATATCGACCATCCCGTTGAGGAAGAGCTGGTTCAGTTTGCGCTGACTCGCCATTGGTTCCGCTCCAACGCACGTTCACTGGGTTTCGATTATGTATACAAATCTCAGGAAAGTCAAACGTAAGCATTTGAAAATAAGCGGGTTGATTTTCGTCGGTTGTGCCTGGCACTCCACAGACCACAACTGATTGCGGCCTTCGCGGTCTCCACAACTACGCAGAATCTTGCATCTGATGTTCGCTTTTGTTTCTCCTTACACTGTCGATGTGAGCATGCACTACTGCCAGCAGGGGAAGTTGAATCCAACCACCTACGTGGTGGATTGCAAACGCTGCCATCGTCACATTCCTGCTGGCGTTGACACCTTCCCGCGAGACAACATCGCTGTGCTCTCCCCGCTCTGCAATTGAGCACCGGCGCTGCGATCTTGGTTGGCGTCTTGCCCTCGACCCGCTCGATGTACTCGCGGTTGGGGGTACACCTAAGTGCTACGCTTTCCCTATGCCGTACCGGATCACAATCTACCCCGACATGCTCACCGAGGGCGGGCACAAAGGCCACGTGGAACACGTCGAGTTTCTCGCTCAGTCTGAGACCGGCGAGACCGTCCACTGGTGGGAGACCAACTTTGGCCAGCTTCCCGAATCATTCCGCCGACTGGTCCAGCCTGCGATCGCCGACAACCTGGTCGCCATCCTTCGCACCGGGGATTAGGTCCGCCTTCCCGGCAAGTACACTGCCGAACAGGTGCGGTCTCTGGAATCTCCGCGAGAGGGACACGACTGAGAGATGGCCAAAGCCCGCAAACATGCTGCCCCGCCAGAGCCCCCACCGACTCCACAGGGCGGGGACAGGGTTACCCTTGGCAGTTCCGGTACCGTCTATATCGTCACGAGAGCGAGCTCTGATGGCAGAGACGTTGATCTGAACCTTCCCGGCACCAACATCGAAAGTTCCGCGTACCAGTCGAGGATCTGAAGTTCGTTGAAACGGTCCCCAGAGCGCCGAGCAAGCCAGCCAAGCGTTCCATCAACGTCGATGAAGTCCGGGAGCGCCTGGCTATAGTCCAGCACAGCATCATCGACTAGTTGAGAGACGACATTGCGATCCTCAAGAAGTACCTGAAGAGTAGAGGCGTCCCGGCTGATGCAGCCGCCGAGCTCGACCGCCTGTGCAAAGTGTCGGAAGAGAAGTGGTCTGATGCCATCAAGTCAATCTCGAACCTGTTGGAGAACGAGTAGGCTCACACGGATCTCCGGAGTGGTAGGCTGTTGTCCACCGAGGTGCAACCATAAAGCTGCTTACACTTGATGCATATACTTTTAACCCCGACGCGATTGACTGCATTACTGCCCGATTGACTGCATTACTGCCATTGAAGAGCACCAATGCATGGTTCGCTTTCGGAGCGGCAAAGAGGTTGTTATGCCAAAGTCCGCAGTTTCGTTCGGAGATTTCGTCATCAAAGCCCTTCGCAATCAGGTCTAGTCATGTGCGGTCGGTACTACCGTCGATCTGACAAGCAACGCATTGCCGAAGCCTTCCATCTCGGCCAACTGCCCGAAGGCTTCGCCCTGCCGCCGTGGGATTACAACGTCGCACCGACGACCCACCAGCCTGTCATCCGCCACAATCGCGACACCGGCGAGCGAGAGCTCATACTTATGCGCTGGGGCCTGATCCCGTTCTTCGCCAACAACCTCAACCAGTTCAAGGATCTCTCTACCATCAATGCCCGATCATCCACCCTGATGGAGAAACCGATGTGGCGCGAACCCTTCGAACGTCGCCGCTGCCTTGTCCCCGCCGATGGCCTGTACGAGTGGCCGCTGCCAGGCAAAGCCATCACACCCACCTACAGCCCAGCCCCCGTCGAGACACAAGAGAGCATGTCCGGCAATCTTTTCGACACTCCTATGGAGGCCGTCAAGCCGACAAAAGCCCCCCAACCGGTCAAGCGCGTTTTCGCAATCTCGATGTCCGACGATCGCCCCTTCGCCTTCGCTGGCCTCTGGGATCGATGGAAGGACCCCACCGGCAACTGGCTGGAGAGTTATGCCCTAGTCACTACCGAGCCCAACGAACTCGTCTCCACGATCCACGATCGTCTCGCGCTGACCTGAAGCCCAAGGATTACGACCGCTGGCTCACCACAGACGACCGAGAAGATCCACGCCTTCCCTTGGATCTCCTTCATCCTCTCGACTCTGTTGAGATGAAGATGGTCCCTGTAAACCCCGCCGCGGGAAACTGGCGCAACAATAGCCCCGACATGCTGAATAGGGCGTGATCCGTCGTGGATGGTATCTACCTCTCGCTCAATGAACTGTTCAGCGGGCTTGAGGCCGAGGAAGCCTGATCGCCAGCCATGAGCCTACTGTATGGAAACGATGCTCCATACTTCCCATCCGGTATAGGCACATTGCCACTGAGGCATTCGAAGCCTTGTGCCAAGATGGCCTGTCGTCGTCCTGCAGTCACCTTTTTAGCCTACGGGCAAGTCCATCCAAATCTATAACTTAGATGCTAACAACCTAATTCACGACGACATCTACCGGACTTAGATATTACACTATGTTGCACTATCAGGTACAGGAATCAGGAACAAGTGGTTCCCTACTTTCATAGCTTGCATTGGCTCTCCCGCGACGACTCGAGTCCGCCTGATTCAGTGTCCACCTCCGGTGCGATACCGAGCTCGCGCTCGAGGCGTTCACATTGGAGTATCAGATTCTCCTGGATCGCCTGCGCGAACCTAACCTGCCGTCGCCCAGAGACATGGGATCGGTGCGGTCTGAAGCGAACGGTTTGTCCTCTTCTACCAACTGACATGGAACTTTACCCGTGACCAAGCTATCGCGAACAGGCTAGCACATTAGTTCTGAGTGGCTCAGCCAATTTTTCGCTGAGTTGGATGGGATGACTGTGCTGAACCGACAGAAGAAATAAGCCTTACCTGACCCTCAAACGACAGAAGCCCCAGGTGGCCACCCGGGGCTGTCATCCTGTCAACATAGAAGGAACAGGCTTGATCTCTCTGGAGTTCAACCTGCGTCTCGTGTTCCAGCTTCCACTTCGCTGGATCACCCTTCTACTCTACTCCTAGCGGGGAAGTGTACAAATGTCCTACGAGCTATGGGCTACTGTCATTACTGGCGGCGCGGCATCAAGGTCGTTGAGGTCTTTTTCGGGAAGATCGTCACCGACTTCGCGAGGATGGTTCTGGTTCTCGATGATCTAGGCGTTCGACTTGCCGGGCCGTCCCGGCGAGGGACTTCCGGAAATCACCTTGAACGGAATCGTCTTCAATGGTCTGGCTCGCTGTGGGCATATCAAAAATGAGGAGATCTGCATTCCGTTTCCTACGCCCCACGCCTCAGGGATCGGCAGCTCGATCAACGCTGTGACTGATCCCTGGTTCATCGGAGTTCTGCTCAAGCACAGAACTTGTGATGGGAGCAGTTTCGAGTCAATGAACTTCGAACGCATTGCAGAAGGGGACTGCGAGAAGAAACTCCGGGCCGGTGTTTGGACTCATGCAAAACCGGGTTTCGCCCCTACGATTTGGCTGTTCAGTGCCTGCTACTCATCGCCAAACATCATCTCGACCAAAGGATTGAGGTGCGGTCAGGCGGTTCCGACATCCATTGGAATGATCAGCGCAGGCTCTGCCATGCCTACCTAGGCTATCCTCTTCACGAGTTCTATATTGATAGAGAAGCCGGACTGATCAGAAGATTCGAGTAGCTTTCCATATGTTTGGACGCGCGACGCCGTACCAAAGGCGCATATGACTATCCTCGCTGAGGCTTTTATCGCCGCATTCGACTCCAACGCCCAGATCACATGGACGACTGAGTCTGCCTCTGTCGCGATTGCTTCCTTCTCCACCAACGAGGCGAAGGTAGTCACGCGCTTCTCCAAGGTGAGCGATGATGAATGGCAGGTAGGATTTGAAGTCTCCTCTGACCAACAGTCAGCGCCCCAGATCCCTCACTCTTTCATCCGGATCCTTGGTGGAGTATTCCAGTCCGTGCGCGAGTTTCTTGAGGTACGTCAGCCGATGAAGTTGGTATTCACCAACGAGGAGGAGGCCCTTGGCCGGCTGTACGAGTCTTACCTGGAGCGGCAGGATACTGTCCTGTCCCAGATGGGGTACGAGATGGTGACGCCGACTCAGGTCAGCCCATTGGTGGAGTTCGTGATCCGTAAGAAGACACCTTCGGAGTGGCGCGACTAAAAACCTGACGCGCGAACTTAGCAACCTCCGGCATCTGACATCAAAGCCTGACGCCCTCCCGAGTGCTACTCTGTTCTCCCGATGGTCAGGAGCAACAAATCCGGATGCAAAAAAGCCGCCGCACAACCGGAGATCTTCGCCAGCCGCATCCCGTATATGGGCGAGCGGGTCATGCTGCCGAACTCGGACTACGTCCAGGTCATCACCAACGTCTCCCCGGACGGACGCTACGTCGACCTCAACCTGGAACGCATGAACCTGCCGCGCTTCTGCGTTCTCTCTGATCCGGGCCGAGGGGTGGGTGAACTACCCGGGAACGTACCTGAAAGGTGGAACCGGATTCCGGAAGCAATCGTTATACCGCTATATAGTGGCATCGTGCTCTATATAGCGGTTCATCATGCGCGGTCAATCCGAATGAGGATTGTGGCCAAACCACTTAAAGAGTGGGTGCACCTCCGTGGGAAGCGCGGTGCACCTAATGGAACGGTCTCGGTGAACCTCGTGAGACACGCCGCAGCCCCTCGTATGCCTCGTCGGTGCACTTCCTGATAGGCCTCGGTGCACTAGTGGGGGTGGCTAGACGCGGATCAGGGACCGTTCCTCGGCGACCACACTGTGCTTAAGGAACAAAGGGTGCGCCCTCTTGATCCGGCGCTCAAGTGGGAGCTTGCCGGAAATGCCAGCAGGCGTGATGGCGTATTACTACGACTGGATTTCATTTTGAAGCTTCTCCTTTGACTCTGACCAGACTCTCGCAAGTGCTCCGATCGAGTCTTTGTACGAAATTCCTCCCAACATCGAATTCTCCTGCCCCGGATCCATTGAGTTCGTACTGCGCTCCGAGTGACGCTCTGCTTCCAGCGGCCAAAGGCACCGCTCGAGTGGTTTCCAGAACAACGAGTAGTCTTCGAGTGCATCGTACCTCAGGTCGTTATCCTCCCAGTAAAGACCTTTTGACAAAGGCACGATTGACTCTGACGCGAAACATGCGAGCAATGTACGAGGCCCTACGGGACCAATTCGGCCCATCAGCAGCGGAAGACAGAAACTAAGGTGGTTCGGAAGTCCCGTTGAGTCAGGATTTGAATAACACACGATTAAATATCGCCGCGACCACTTCTTGTTCCGAAACCGAAGATCGGTGACGGGCTGAGCGATCCATTGATGGACGCCGAAGCTGAAATCGAGAATCCGCCGCATTGCAGTCAGAAAATCTACGCAGCGATCGCAGCCAGGCTGGCCAAAACGGCGTCCGTTCTGTATTTGCATTAGTTCATGGAGCCGCTCAATGAAGGACTCGGGGGTTCGATTAGTTTTGTCCATGTATTTGTCCTTTCGCTAACCTAGCTGGATAAATTACTTCCAAACAATGGCGTGAACTGATGTGTTGTTCCTGGCCAACGGCTCACTGCCATCGCGAGCTGTGCTGCAGGTCTCGGTAGACCGCCTGAGGACTGTACAGCTGCGATCGCGAGGGAGAGGCAAGTGGTGATGCCAAGAATGCTTTCCTGGCTTTCACGTATGGCGGACTTGAGCATCGGATTCAGTTCCCTGTTGAAGATCGTTTCCCTGTCTGCACATAATCTCCGGATCAGGACGGCAGAATATGGAGATTGGGCTGAGTTATTTTTTCAGGACGGAACGATGGATTCTGTTTACGTGAAGATCTGAGTAGCCGGAACGAGAGCCATGACACCATATGATCGTATTGCTCATCTTCTTGAGACGAGGACGGTTTGCTCACTTCTTCGCGGCGTTCTGGTAGACACAGTTGTCCCATCGCTGCTCGGCTTCATTTTGCTGCGGCTCGAGTCTTCCTTCAGGAATCACCTTTGTAGCAGTTCTCTTCAACGTGACCCGCCGCACCAAGGAGGGGCGCGAGTACCTTGGCAGGCCAACTCTCCGTTTGCAGCTTCCCTGGCACTATGACCGACTGCGCGTAAATAGTTTTCCCGAAATTACATAATTCGCTCTTCTGCCTCATAGGGTGTCGGTAGATAAACAACATGACGAGGCTTTTAGAGCTCAATTGTTCGTACTGATCGGAGCACCACCTGGATCTGGAGGGGACGATGCTCCAAATTCACGGCCTTCGCTCTCAACAAAAACATGAATCCAACAAAATCAGAAAAGGCTACCATGATTCTCATTGCAATTTGGTTGGAAGGTCAGGATCCTACCGAGTCTCCGTCGCACATTTATTGGGCCGATGGCAAAGTTGCTACCGAAGAGGACTACGTCCGGCACCTTGATCACACATATACATTCGTCAGCAATCCTGATGGATCCTTACAAAAGCTTGTTTTTCCGGAATTGTCGGGCGAGGCTTTTTACGACTCTACAGAGCGCATCTGGAAGATACGTCCTCTCGGCAAGATTCTGCGGACGGATCTCGGGAATCCGCTTGCTCATGATCATGACATTGTGGCGGAGATGTCGACTTTCCCGATCGTGTATAACCTTTCCGTCAGCCGCACAAAAGCGACTGAGACCTGGCGCTAAGTCTAGATTTGGCTCATCAGGTAAGTCGGGTGAGCCATTCTTCGGGATATTGCAGCAACGCTTGGGATTTCGTCGGAAACGACGAGTTTAAGCTGCCAAAGCTGTCAATCGCCTAGGCCTTCTCTGGAAAGACCACTTACTATGTCTCTCAGGAGATGTCCTTAACTAAATAAGAGATGACATGAACCGTGAGCAGATTGACAAGATGGCGTGGCAAACCATCCATGATCGCCCTCCGCTGCCGATCAGCGAAGACCGGGGATGGCGTGCGCGAGACTATCAGGAGCTCGAGGCCAAACTCAAGGCGGGGGTCGACTTCGAGCATGCCTGGAGTGACTTCTTGCACGCCTTCTACGACTACAGGACGTCGTCGTTCATCGTTCACCCTAGCCCCGCGTCCCTGACTGTGGAGTGGCAGGCGTTGCTCGCCGGTGCCGCCGAGTGGCTGAGCGCTGAGTTTGGGCTCCCTCACCCGGTCTGGACCGACCAGCCGCAGTACTTCCTCAGCGAGCCATGGGACCCGCTCCAGGACCGGCCTCGACATGCCCAAGTTTATTCAGGACAAGTTATGCCGATCCCCGGATGCCTTCAGGAAGCGCAACATCGCCTTCCTGAGCAGCAACCTGATCACGCTTAGGGCCACGACATCGGTCAAGTTTTTCTGAAGTCCCTCAATTGGCGTTTATGCACTGCCGGATTGACCTGCCCCCAGATTCCGCACGGTTGATACTACGACATTAGCTGATGGTTGGAGCTATGGCGAGGCGGGGAACGCCGTAGGCGTTTTCCGCCTCGCCATAGCTTGTGGATTGACATGACCGAGCGAACTCAGCCGGGGTTCTGTAGTCGAGACTGCTGTGGGGCCGGACTTCGTTGTACTCCTTTCTCCAGTCTGTGATCTTCACGCGAGCATCGAAAAGGTTCTTGAACCAACTGGTGCGCAGGCACTCCTCGCGCAGCCGTCCGTGGAAACTCTCTACGTGGCCGTTCTGCATCGGCCTCCCGGGCTGGATATGGCGCAG